>JACCDO011151978.1_pt1 | contig 35818 bp, 36 predicted proteins | sample 7446101 | NCBI WGS metagenome assembly JACCDO01 (sample SAMN15323440, study PRJNA562643) | freshwater metagenome | isolation source: river surface water | place: USA:Blue River Watershed | collected 2017-08-16 | reverse complement strand
TTAATTAAAGTCTAATACGAGTCTTATACAGACTTACATAAATATTTTATAATTGATGTAAATTTGTATCAATTATGTATAAGTCTATTATAATGAAATATGTGAATATAATGCAGAATAATGTAATCTAGAATCTTATTACATATGACTGCATAGCGAACTTTAAATCCTTTTTCGATTTAAAGAATAGTTTTTATATATTTCATTGATTGAAATAATTAATATCTATTATTATTTTAATATTATGGCTTGTTATAATGTTTCGTTAAAAGGTGTTGAACCTAAAAAGCATCAATTAAAAGTTGCAAATTATATTAATAAAGAAAAGAAAATATTTGGTCCAGAACCTGCTAAAGCATTAATTGTTGCTCATGGTGTCGGAACCGGTAAAACAATTACATCAATTTTATCAGCAGTATGTTTTTTAAAAAATAATCCAGGTAAAAAGGTAATTATATTAGCACCGGCTAGTATATTAGAACAATTTTCAAATGAAGTTAAGAAACTAGTAAATGAAGAGTATATTAAAGATGTATATTGTTATAGTCACACATGGTGGTTAAATCATTTTAAAAGAACAATTATAGATTTAAATGAAATCAAAAATAAAAAAAATATTGATAAATATATTGAAAACGAAATTGAAGAATTAGAAGAAGATATACAAGCTAATCCAGATATAGTTGAAAAAGAATTTATTTTACCAGATGATAATATGTTAATCGTAGATGAAGCACATAAATTCCGCACAGAAACAGCTAAAAATGCTGGATACACTTATGCTCGTCTTTTAAACGAGGCAGCCTTACGTTCAAAAAAAGTATTATTATTAACCGCAACACCAGTAGTTAATTCCGAGAAAGACCTTCGTAATTATTTAGCAATAGTTAATGAACAGACTATCGAAAAAGAATATAAGGAGGCTTCATCGATAAATTTAAAACAAGATAAATTTGTAAAAAACTACGTAAAATGTGCCTTTTCATATTTTAAAAGTGATGATACCGAAAATTATCCAGCTGTTAATGAACATATTATAAAAATACCTATGACAGAAGATTATGAAAAAATGTATGATAAAGTTCAGGATAATCGTATCAAAGAAGAACCTTCTTTAGTTGAAAATTTTACAAAGGACCCTATACCATTTTTAAATGGATTGAGAAAGGCTGTAAATTTTACAAATATGGAATCTCCAAAGATAAAATGGATTTTAGAAAAAGTGAAAATTGATGTCAGTCAAAAGAGAAGAGTTGTTATATATTCGGCTTTAAAAGATTTTGGAGTTAATATTATTCGCGATGGTTTAAAACGTCTAGAAATTGAATGTGATGTTATTACTGGTAATGTTAATAAAAATAAAAGATTCGAGATAATGTCAGATTATAATAGCGGTAAAGTCCCCGTATTATTAATTTCTGCAGCAGGTGCAGAGGGTCTCGACCTTAAAGAAACCAGAAGTCTTATTATTTTAGAACCATATTGGAATGATGCGCGTTTAGACCAAGTAAAAGGTCGTGCCGTAAGATATCGTTCACATGCTAATTTACCTAAAAAAGATAGAACTGTGGACATATACACTCTAGTATTAACTAAAAGAACTCCTGCTACATGGGGATTTAAAGGAATTTCAGCTAGATTAGGAAATTTATTAGATGGAATAACTGATATCTCTAGTCCTCAAACTAAAATACGAAATAGATTAACATTAGCAACTGCAGATGAAATTCTACTCAAATTATCAGAGATGAAGACTGAGAAAATATTGAATATTACTCAAAAAATAATTAATGGGTCTATTGAAAAGAATAGTTGTTAATTTTATAAAATGGTAATAAAAAAATTATCCTTTTATGAAATATTAATAAAAAAAAATTTGATAATATTCATTATTTATTTATGTTAATATCAATAGGGGTTTGTCTAAAAAGCTGTTCCCCAGAAAGACGTATGAGGTTGAATATTAAAATACTAAATGTATTTATTCATATTATTATGAATATTAAATGATTATCAAAATATAATATTAATCATATAGCCCATACGAACAAAATCAGCTTTTTTTTATTTTTTTACCATTTATAACCAACTAATGCCCCAAATAAACCACTTGATAAAGATATAATACCCGTGCTAACTAAACCAACACCTAACGGAACTGAAGCAACTATACCAGTAAGAATTCCGACACTAGAACCAATAATTGTTCTATAATATGAATATTGGTATCGTTGTGCATCTAACAATTCATTTTCACTTTTAACGATATTTTCTTTTAAAGAAGCATTTATAGTCTCGGCATACCAAATATCATTTTCTTGTTTATTGACAATTTTATGTAATTTATCAGATAAATTAACGACATCTTTCATATCATTTTCAATAGATAATAAACGTTGATTTGTATAATATTCGGTATCCATTTCTCTAACAAGACTTTTATCATCTGCTGGTAAAGGTATAAGTTTTTGGTCAATATATTTATATTTATCTTCCCAATAAATTAATTCTTCGGCAGGAGTAAGCATCATTCTTATTTATTAAAATATAAGAAAAAAATCTATAAGTGGATAAAAATAAAATTCAATATAAAATTTGATAAAAATAGAAAAAGTAATAAAATTTATAACTCAAATTAAAAAAATGCAATCAAATATCGAAATACGTTCAAACTGGCTCTTAGATAATTCTGTTAATATCAATAAATTTATTATTGATGAAAGGGATTATATTAGAAATAATATCCGAATAATTTCAAGAAATAAAATCCTAAATATTTTAGAAGGCATTTTCTTAGTTTTCTATTATCGTAGATATATTCAATTTATTGATAATAATGAAACTTATATATTAGCAAAAGAATTATTCCAATCTATAAGAGAATTATGGAATGATTTATTAATAGTATCTAAAATTGATAATTTTTATCAATATATACTTAATAATACTGTAGATGATTTACCATTAATATTAGAAGAATTAGATATTAATTTTTCTAATTTTAAACACTTATCAAATGGTTATTTTGTAGAGAGTATTGATGAAAATATTCGCACAATTGTAAACACTTATATTAATAGGGATTTTGGCGATAATTGGAATACACCAAATATTGAATTTAAAAAACCTATTGGTATTATTCAAAATCCTTTTTATAATGTAAATGGTAGAGATAATAATATTGTTGAAGAAAATAGAATAAATGAAAATATTGCAAATGAAAATGTTGTAAATGAAGACGGTAATAATGGAATTATTAGAAGATTAGTTTTTGAAGAAAATGCAAATAATAATCAAAATAATAATCAGAATAATAATCAAAATAATAATTTACCACGTCCGAATTTCCAAGTTCGACCTAATTTAATTGTAAGAAATTTTATGATGGATAGTAATGCAATTAATTATAGACAAAATTATACAATTAATCCTAATAGTGTTTATTCTTATAATTTAACAATTAATGTTGGTAATACAATTACAAATATTGCTATACCAGTTCCACATAGAAATTACGGTCCATATCCAGCAAATAATAGATTACAAAAATCACAGAATTTCTATATAAATAATTTTGTTTCTCGTGATTTAGAATCAAGGGTAAATGCAGCTATGACTATAAAAAGAAAAATAGAACATTGTAATCAAAACTATTCTTCTGGGGAATGCATGATATGTTTAGAAAATACTGATAGTAGATTATCTTGCGGTCATGGTTGTCACCAAGAATGTTTGATTCCAACTATGGAAATGAAGTGTCCTATGTGTAAAAAAGAAGTTGAATTAGAAGACGATGTTGCTAAAGAAATATTTAAAAAAAGAATATTAAGTGGTAAATCAGTTCCAGTAGTTCTAAATTTATGTGAAGAACCTGGAGTGACAAATATTATCAATTGGATCTAATTAACAGATTTTTATTTTTTGTATTTCTCTGATATTAATTCATATGATATTATTGTTCCACATAATACAGTTGTAATAATTACATTTTCATATTTCCATTTTTTATTTTCAGTTGGTTTTAATATTTCATCTAATTCATTTTCTTTTTTACAAGATTGATTACTAATATTTTTATTTAATATTTCATTCTCAATTATTTCAGGTAATACTAAATCTGATTTATCATTTAAATTAGAAACTGCAAATTTATAAGCATAAACAATTTTAGGATTACTACCAAAATTTGCTGAATATAATCGAATACGTGTATATGCTTCTTTTAATTGTTCATTTGTAGCATCTTTTTGCACACCTAATACTTCGTATGGACATTGACTATTCAAATTAAAACCAATTAAATTAGGTGTAACAGTAATCATATTACGAGTAATTGATTTAGTTATATACTTTGAAAATACTTTTGAATACATTTTATTATCTTTAATTTAAAAAAGTATTTAAATAATTAAATCAATTTTTTATAAAATTTGATATTAAAATAATAATATGAATTTTATTTTTAAAAATCATGGAAAAATTATATCCAATATTTACTAAAAAAATTAAAATTAAAAAATCGAATGTATCAATCGATATATCTGATTTTAAAAATACAAATGATACTAATAAAATGGATGAACCAATCGATACTAATACAGATATTGTTGTAAAAACACTTAAAAAAGTATTTGGATTTGATTCATTTAGAGAACCACAAGAACAAATTGTTCGTGATGCGGTGTCTTCAAACATTGACCAATTTATTATGATACCGACTGGTTCTGGAAAATCATTATGTTTTCAATTACCGGCTCAAATTCAAGGTGGTATTACTGTAGTTATATCTCCATTAAAATCATTAATTCATGACCAATTAGAAAGTATGAATGAATCGGAATTAGATAATAATACCCAAAAAGTAAAATCAGTTGGATTATATTCAGATATAAGTATGATTGAGAAACATGCAATATTAGATGAAATAATAAATAATGAAACAGATTATCGATTATTATATACTACACCGGAGACTATCGATAAAAATGATGAATTTATTGAAACATTAGACTATTTATATAAGAATGGACGTCTTACAAGATTTGTAATTGACGAAGCACATTGTATAAGTTTATGGGGCAATGATTTCAGATATTCATATCGTAAATTAGGTGTATTAAAAAGAAAATATGAAAATACGCCTATTATGGCACTTACAGCTAGTGCAACCAATCAAGTGCAACAGGATTTAACATATTTATTAAATATTCAAAATGCAAAGAAATATACGAAATCATATTATCGTCAAAATTTGAAAATATCAGTATTTAAAAGAGATAAAACAACATTTAATACAGTTGTAAATAAAATTACAAATGATTATATAAATCAAAGTGGTATTATTTATTGTATTTCACGTAAATCTTGTGAAAAAATAGCTACTGATTTAAAATCAAATGGTATTAATGCAGAGGCTTATCACGCAGGATTAAATACAAAATCACGAAAATTAATTCAAAATCAATGGAAAGTTGGCATTATACCTATAATAGTTGCAACTATTGCTTTTGGTATGGGTATTGATAAACCAGATGTTAGATTTGTAATACATTTTAATATGCCATCTTCCTTAGAAAATTATTATCAAGAAATTGGTAGAGCAGGTCGTGATGGTTTAGATTCAGACTGTATATTATATTATTCTTTACAAGATAAAATAATTGCTGAAAAAATGTTAAAAGGTAATTTTATGTCTAAGAATAAGCAATATACGAATCATCAAGTTGATAAATTAAGCACTGTTGTTAAATATGCCGAAAATATGGTAGATTGTCGTCATAAACAAATTTGTAATTATCTGGGTGAATTACGCAATATTAATAATTGTATTTCATGTGATAATTGTAAAAAAAATAATAACACAATCACTATCTCAAATAATATAGATATAACAAAGATGGTAAATGTTATAATTGATTCAATTATGAGTGGTGCATTAACAAAACAACAAATTAAAAATAGATTATTGAAACATGAATCATTTGAAATATATAAAACAAATTTTAATAACGATAATTTACTATTTGATAGAATATTTAATTATCTAATTGTTAATAAATATATGAAAGAAAAATTAGTTAGAAATGATTCCGGTTTTTGGACTGAGAATTATCAATTATATTCCAAATGTAAAAAAATTATCAATAATGAAGATAATATATCTATTGAATTAGAAAAATTAAAATTATAAAAATTTGATAATTTAACATATTTTTTATTTTAAATTTTAAAAAAATGCCAGGAAAACATCGTAATCGTAATAGAAATAAAAATATTAAAAATTCGGCAAATGCTGAAAATATTAATATTAATTCTAGTATAGAATTTCCAGTTTTAAATGAAACTGTTATAAAAGAGTCAATAAATGATAATAAAAACTCTGTATTATTAAAAATAAATAATACTGTATCTAATACATCATTTAATGAATTAATGATAGTTTATAAAAATACTCAATATCATACTTCAAATAAAAGAGATATGGAATATTTAACTAATATTCGAAAATTAATTAATTTTTATGTAAGTAATTTTCAATATGGAATTCCATGTTTTCGTTGTGCAAAAAATAATACTGAAGATGATGAAATTAAAAATACTCTAACTAAATTAATGAATCATTTACCAATTAGTGAAAGAAAGGCATTAATTGATAATAATGTAAATATGATGATACAAAACTGTATAGATTCAAGTAGTCATAATTTAGAAATACATAATGTTCCTTTATTTATGCTAGATGTTAATCCAATTCCAGGTATCGGTATTACTGAAAATAAACTTAGTTTTACACCAATTAATAGTTATATTTTACATGAATTTTTTAAATCAGCTGGTCCTATAAATATGATGATGCAAGCATCAGATAATACCTATTTTATATGGTATGAAAGTGATGAGACAGCAATTGCAGTATATAATTATCTGAATGAAAAAGGATGTAAAATTGACAATAATGAATTAAAATTTAAATTACGAGTTAGAGAATCCAGTAAAATAGCTTGGAGCAAACCAATAAAAAATTTGATTAATTAAGTATTATTATATTTTATTTTAAAGATAATAATAATTATAATTTTAAAATATGTTAGATTTAGTTATTGAAGCACAACCTAAAACAATTAAAAAAAAAATTATAATTAGAAAAAATACAAATGATGTTGAACAAAAATTAACAGAACAATTTACATCATCATTAAATTTAAATAATGATTATAATAATTTTAAATCAACCGAAAATTTAAATATGAATAATAATTCAGAAAATAATGTAAATCCCCCAATTATTAAAGTTAAAAAACAAATTAAAAAGCCAATATTAAAAAATAATAAAATTATTAGTAATAATAATGATTTATTAAATACAGCTGAATTAACTTATGATTTAAATATTAAGAATGAATTTTTAGTTAATTTATCATTACACAATAAGACTATTAATTATAATTTGATTAACAAATTACCACAATTACGTATCAAAAATACTAATCTAGTGAATATAAATGATGATGTTGATGATTGTGATGAAGAAATAAATGAAACAAATATTAATAATGATATTGATGATATTGATAAAGATAATCTTGAAATGGATAAAATTGGTGATAAAAATTACTATTTTGATTATGATAAGGGTATTATATATAATTTAAAATTTATTGAAGTCGGTCATATTGATGAATACGGTGAAATAAATTTAAATGATGATTAATATTTTATATTTTTTTATTTTGTTTCTTTTTTTCTTTTTCTTGTTTCTTTTTATTCATACTATCTTCTTGTTTCTTTTTTTCTATTTCATTCGCTTTATTATGATTAATATTATTTGTTTCTAATTCTTCAAATAATTCTTCGCTTTTATTTTTATATTCTTCTGCAGTTAATGGACGATTTAAAGAACTAGATTTTTTTAATTTATTATTTTCAGTATTATTAGAATCATTTTCAATTAATTCAGTATCATTAGTATCATTAGTATTATTTTTATCATTATTGGATTGATTTTCAGTTAAATCAGTATTAGTATTTTGTTGTATATCATTCGATTCAGTATTGGTATATTGATTCATATTATTGGTTTCATTTACAGTATCATCTTTATATGATTTTGAAATACTTTTAGCAAATTCGGTAGCAGTTAATAAAGAAAATAAAATAAACCCGGATAACATTTTTCCATATTTTTCAAGTAAAGACGCAATAATACCTTTATTTTCAGGTTCATCAAAATTTAAATAACTTGGTGCATATTCTTTAGCATATTTAATAACTGTAAATACATCTAAGAAATAAATTATTTTAAAAGCCAAACCTAAATCAATAATATGTCCTTCTAAAAGTGATAATGCAGTAGTTAATGAAGTAATAATAGCTAAAAATGTGCGACCATCACGAAGTGCTCTAAAAATAATAATAACATTAGGTAATAAACCAATAAAAGGGACAGATGCTAATACAAATAAGATAATATAAATCCAATCTAATCTTTTATGATAATCTTGCATTAAGTTATCATTAATAAGACATTCAAAAAACCCTCTATTTCTACATTTATTAGGTTCAACAATATCGGTCGTTTCTTGTGAATTATCTGGATTAGGTTCAGTATAATTACCATCTGGTAAATTATCATATTCTTTTTCGTCATCACTTCTATTATCAATTTCAGTATCTATATATTTAAAATTACCATTATCAGTTTCTAAACTTTCAGTGATTGAACCTGGTTCAATTAAATCTTCAGTATCATCATATTTTTCAATATTTTGTATTCCACTTTCATCTAAATTAATACCATTATGAGCCATATCTCTTAAAAAATCCATAGTATCATCATTAGTATAATCTGCAGAATTATTATATATTATTTGATATGGGGGTGGTGGCGATTGATAAATCATTAATGGAGGTGGTGGCGATTGATAAATCATTGATGGTGCAGAAGGTTGAAAACTAGATTTAGGTAAAGGTTCAGTAGGTAATTGATTTAAAACTTGTTTATCAATATTTGGAAATTCAGGGACAATTGTATCATTAATAATTTTTTTGATTTGACCCTCTCCACCAAATTGTTTTAATACTTTTAAAATTTTATTGGCTTCATTTTTATTTAATTTATAATCTTTATATTTCATATTTTGTAATTTAGATAATTTAATAGCATCTGAATCATTTGAATAATTAAGTTTAATTAAATTATTAATATAACTGGAAAAATCATATAATTCACTTGATAATTCCGGTAAATTTTTTAAAATAAATTTACGGTCGTCCTTATTAGAAATATCTTTCATAATTGTTTTTATTAAAAATTTATAATCATCCATTTAAATAGTTAATATATACTCAGAATAAAAAATTATTTAAAATTTTCACAACATTAAATTCTATAAAATGAGTATTGAAAATAATTATGAAGAAACAATATTTGAATTGGCCAAGCAATGTTATACTAAATTTAAATTTTATCCAATTAGTTTATCAAATTTAAAAGATACATTAAATAATGTGGAAAGAGATTTAGTATCTATAACACCGATTGATGCGTGGGATACTATCGAAATTTTAAAAACGATAAATAGAGGAAAAATACCAATATATAAAAGTATTGATTTTTGTCCAGAATACACTATGATACATCATCCGAAAAAATTACTAAAAGAAATTAGTTTAAAAAGTAATAGATTATTAAATGAGATTGAATTATATAATACATATAATAATAAGTTAATTAACTATTATAATAAATATTTATCAAATGATTTTATGGTAAAATATATTTTTAAATTAATTAATATAGAAACACCTAAAAATATATTATTTATTGATACTTCTTTACAATATTCAATCGATAGTTTAAGTTATCAAGTATTATATGATATATTATATAATAAAAAGATTAATACTGATATTATTAGCACAAGTAATTTTATAAACGAAGATATAAATAATAAAATAAAAAATAAATTTTATGATTTAGTTATATATGGTAATGTATCAAAATCTATAGATAATTTAGATGAAGTTATAAAATATTATAAACAAAATGAGATAGTTGGATTATATCCAAATGATATAAATGCAAATAATAATATATTATGTAATAGATTAAAATCATATATTTGTTTATTTGTAAAAGAAATATTTAATACAATTGATTTTGTATATACTTTACAAATTAAAACTAAAAGTGATATAAATGAACATTTGGAAACTTTATTCAAATATGCATCGAATTGCGAAAGTATTATAGAGTTGGGAGTTCGTAATATAGTTTCATCATGGGCATTTGCGCGTGGATTAATACATAATAATTCGAATAAAAAAATATTATTAATGAATGATATTGAATATTGTGATGCAGATAATTTTATTTTAGAAGTAAATAATTATGGTATATCTGCTAATTTTATACAAAAAAATGACCTTGAATTAGAAATAAATGAAACTTATGATATGACATTCATTGATACATGGCATATATACGGTCAATTAAAGCGTGAATTGGAAAAATTCAGTAAAATAACTAAAAAATATATAATTATGCATGATACTACCGTAGATGAAGTATATGGTGAATCAGTTAGATTAAATTGTAATATTAAAAAACAAAGTGAAGAATCAGGCTTTTCTGAAATAGAAATAATTAAAGGTTTAGGTCCTGCATGGATAGAATTTTTAGCAGAAAATCCAGAATGGAGATTAAAAGAACGTTTTTTTAATAATAATGGTTTGACCATTTTAGAAAGAAAAAATTTGATTTAATTGAAAATAGTTAAATTAATTTTTAATTTTTTTATATGTCTTTAAAAAGTTCAAATATTAATAAAAAACAATATTTACATCATGATTCAGATACTGATGTAGATTTTGATTCTGATATTAGTGAAAATAATTCAGATGACTATTTAGATTCAGATGATTTCGATGATTCTGATTTAGATAATGATAATAAGACAGATACTTCTGAATCAAATTATTCACAAAATGACGATTCTGAGCAATACGAAGATTATTCTGAAATAGAAAATAATAAAAGTGATTCAGAACAATATGAAGAAATAACGTCAGATGATGAATTAAATAAATAAAGATAAATATTTTTTTTAATTTATCCATGGATAGACATCTGGATAACCATTAACTTTATATAATGCAGCATATTCTGTAATCTCATTTATAGGTTTAGAATATAACATATGTCTTCCAATATAGTAAAATTCATTATGAATTGGTTCTGTTATGTTAAATGTCTGTCTTAATTTAACAATTTTAGGAAATAAACTTTTATATTCAGTATATTCTAATAAAAACTTACGTTTACAACATTTATCTATTATATTTTCAAAATCATTATCATAATTACAATCAATAAATGAATCACATAAATCTTTAATACTTATATCTTCAGTTTCATAATTTATTATATAATCTGCTAATTTATTGATTAAATCATTACGTTTTTTATTTTTTTTATTAATTTTATTTTGCTCAATATTTTCTTTTTTTAATTTTTTTAAATTAGATAATTCAATTATTTTATCATGTATTTCATTATCATTTATATCATATTTAATCTTGAAAACTTTTAATATATCATCTATTAGATATAGTTTAGAATATGAATTAGGTTTAATAGCACAATTACCAATTGAAGATTTTAAATTAACAAAATCTCTTTCTGATAAAAAATACTTTTTTTTCGCATCAGTTTTAGTTATTTTATTACGAATCATTAAAATAAAATAATAAATTATTTTTAGAATTTTATTGTAAAAATTTGTTTTGAATATAATTCCAACTATGAATACCAAATATTTTATATTTTTTCAAATTATCATCATTCATATTTACACCAAAATATGATATTTTATTATCTAAAATATTATTTGTATTATATACTGGATTTATATTGATAAATTCATCATAATAGTAAATACAATCTTTATTTTCTTCAAATGGCGCTACAATAAAGCAATAATGTAAATTATCTGTATTAATACCATAATTTTTAAGTAAATCTATAGCTTTTTTATATTTTGAAGCAACTGTTGAAGTGCTAGTATTATGTAAAATATTATATATATGATTTATTTTACCATTTTGACCATATTTGTATCTAGCTTTAACAGAAAATATATATTTTTCAGTTCCTTTATCTGCAATTAAATCAAATATTGGAAAATTATGCTGAATTAAATCATTAAGATTTTTAATATTTGTAAATTCAGATGATTGGATACTTTCGCCAATTTCACCTAATAGTTGTTTATTTACTAATTTAGTAGTCATTTTTAAAATTTTAATAAAATCATTATAATAAAAGTTAAATTATCAAATTTTAATATCTAAAAATTTTTATTAATGGATAAATAAAAAAATCATATTATAATAATTAATTAATTATTTAAAATTTATGATATCTGGTATATCAACTGAAGTATATTCAATTCTATAATCATTTTTACCATCATATTTTTCTAATTTATTATTTGATAATGCAATTAATGGATTAACATATTCATTAATCATAATTTGAATATATTTTGAATCAATATCTTTAACATTATTAATAATATAAATTAACATATCATTAATATGTTTTTTATCAATATCAGTTGATGAATATACTGCAAATTCCAGGTCCATCCTCCATAATTCTTTAATACCAAAATAATTTAATAAATTTTTAACTAGTTTTGAATTAACTAAATTATTTTTAATAGTGATATTAATTATTTCTAAAAAATATTTCCAGGCAATACCATTATCATCTAATATCAAATCATTATTATTACCTAAATTATTAATTGTAATTTCAACATTATTAAATATAAATTTATCCATTTTAAATTATAAAAAATTTTAATAAATAATAAATATATCAAATTTTTATAAAATAAAATATATATTTACGCATTAATAGATTTTAAATAAATTAATACATTAAAAAAAATTGATAAGTTTTAGAAAATACAAAAAATATAATAACTCATAACAAAATGGTTTATATTGAAGAATTAAATAATTCAATGGATAAATATACGTCAGAAATGATAAGACAAATTGATGAAAGTGCTTATAAGTTAAAAGATGATACTCATCCACATAAATTTAATGTATGTCATAAATTCGATATAAAGTATATCATTACATCGAGTTTAGAATTATTGGAAAAATTAAAATCTAATAATGAAAGTTCAATATATGATTTATTATTAAAATATAATGAATATATTGAATCGATACCAGTATCAAAGTATTTAAGATTAGATACGAATTTATATACTTTATCTAAATCACATGGATTAAAATTATAATACATGATGATTTTTATTTTATTATAATTTTGATTTTAAAATTTCTAATGTATCTTTCCATGATTTTACTGATGTAGCAATTACTCGTGAATCATTGCCTATTTCAAAATCATTTCCACCTTCAACTATTTTATCACCAAAAAAATATATAGAATCATATTGAGATTGAATAAATTGCAAACAATATCGTTTGTCCCATCCTTTAGGAAAGACATCAATTGATATTTGACCACCAATACTAAATGTTAATTTGTCGCCAAATCTTTCGCGAAGTTTATTGCATAAATTAGCGCGTATGTTGTGAATTTTGTCAAATTCGTCAAAATCATCTCGTTCTTTTTGCGAGCAACTACGACCAATTGGACAAATATTCACAAGACCATCGCGCAGCTCAATGAATGTTCCACGTTTAACTGGCAATTCAATCTTTGATAATTCTGCCAAGACCACGTTAATTAATTCTTGATAATATTGTTCGCCAATTTCATCAATTAAATTAATCTTATGATATGGTGCATTAATTTGGTGGTCAAATATAGTAACTAACCCATTTTGTGTAAATAACCATTTAAAATACATTGCAGACTCACCTAATTGTTCTAGCATCTTTGGTAAATCACTACCTGATACAGTTGCTAAATCATATTTTTTAGATAATTCGCGAAGAACATCTATCATTTCAGGCATGACTTTACCACGAGAAACAGACAAAGTATTATCTACATCAAATAATAATAATGATTTATTGAACATATTTAGATTATAATTTATAAAATTTGATAAATCTATAAATTAAAATTATATTAGTTAAAATTTATTAAAATGCCAAATTATTGTTATAATTATTTAATTGCATATCATGAATCTAAATTAAAGTTAGAATGGTTAGAAAATATAGCTTCAAATGAAAAATTATGTGAGACTATAATTCCAATAGAAAATGACGATGATGCATGGGATTTATGGGGATGTAAATGGGATATAACTTATAAAGAATGTAATTTTGATACAAAAGGAAATTTATGTATTAGTTTTGATACACCATGGAATCCACCTAAAAAAGTTATAAATAAATTAATATCAATGGGATTTAAATGTCAATTATTTTACTATGAACCTGGATGTAATTTTGCAGGTATATTAACTGATGATAATGATATATATATAAATTCTTTACCAGATAATAAAGATGAATTATATGAAATTGTTCCAAAGAAATTAATATATCTATTTGGTATAGATTTAGATGTTGAAAATTTATCTGATTCAGATGAAGATGATACTGATATAGTTGAATAAAAATTTGACTATATTTTTTTATATAAATTTTTTCATTAGAAAAATGAGTAAAAAAGATATATTAAATACAATGAATTCATTAATTTCACAAAAACACTGTTTGATGTGTAAACATTATGTAAAAAGTATAATACCAAAAGACAAAGGAACTTGTTTAAAATTAGATGAATATCCTGCATATAAGTGGTCGGCAACCGCATGTGGAGGAACAAAATTTGTTTTAGGGGGTAAAAATATGGTAGAATATTTTGCGTTATTAACAAATATGAATAAACGTAAGTAATAATATATATGAATACAAATTTAATTGATATATTACATTATTTATTAGTGGTTTTTATAATATTTGGAACAATTGTATTTGATTCTTTTATTTTACTTTATTTAAATGTAATATTTAATATATTAATTATATTACAATGGCAAATACTAGGTTATTGTATTTTATCTAAAGCATCTGGTCATAATGATGAAAACAAAGATTCTTTTACTGTTCATGTATTACAAGATATATTGAAAATACCTATTTCAAATAAAAAATTTATAGATAATGTAATGAGTTATGTATTTGTTTTATTACCAATAATATATGGTATATATAAAATTCATAAAAAGGGTTATTTGAATTAAAATAAATTTATTAATTATTAATTTTAAATTTATTTTATTTTTAATTATAAACTGATAAAGTTCTAGCAGATGGTTCATTTGTATTTGTCCAATTTGGCAACCAAAAATGTGGAATTACATGAACAACATCTTTTCCAAATAATCTTTCAAACTCTTGACGATAATAACTGGTTTCATAAGAAGTTGTTGGCATATGTTCATATTGAATTGTTGTATCTGCTTTAATATTTTTTTCAATATATTCTTGCACTGTTTTATACCAACTTTTTTCAGTGGTTGACACACCATCACTAAATGCTTCTTTTACACGATATAATACTTGACCTGGTAAAAAAGGTAAATTTACGTTATCTAAATTTCCTGCATAATTATATGCATCACGTATTAATTGTTTTTCCATTTGAATACCTTTAATTGGTCTTTTTAATACTGGATCTATTGATAAATATAAATCAGTAAATTGTTTATCTAAAAATGGCAATCTAGCCTCTAAACCCCAATGAGATATATTTCTATCAACACGTAAACCATCATATAAATGTATTTCACGAAGAATACGTATATTATCTTCTTGTGCTGTTTCATCTGATGGTGCATAATAATTATATAAATAACCCATTTGAGCTTCATCTGCACCATCACCATTTAATAATACTTTAATATCAGTATTTTCACTAATATATTTTGCTAATAGATATTGAAATGTGCTTGCGCGAATAGTAGTCGTATCATAAGTTTCACATGTTTTAATAATATCAGGGATAGCTGCTAATGCTTCTTCTTCTGACACATACACAGTAGTATGTTCTGAATTTATATGTTTAGCTACCATCTCCGCATATTCAATATCGGTTCCTCCTTTCATACCAATAGTAAATGTTCGAAGGCGCTTACCTTCTAATTGTAAATATCTTGATGCAATTGATGCTACTAAACTACTATCTAAACCACCACTTAATAAGCAACCTAACGGTCTATCTGTAATCATACGCCTTTTAACTGAATTGTTTAAAGTCTGAACAATTATACTATATAAATTAGTATTTACAATAGGTTTTTTAGAAGAATTTTCTGTAGTTCTTAAAAAACTCATTAAACTGCTTTTTGATTCTATAATAGGTTTATGTAAAATAGTAATACTTTTTAAATAAGATTCATATTGAATATCATCTGTAATTAAATCAATTTTAATTATATCACCACCTGATAATCTTTTAACTTTTGTTTTATCAATGTTTGATAATTTAGAAATACCGGATAATAAACTTGAAAATACAATTGCATTATCATCAATGTTTAAAAACATAGGACGAACAGAGCTATTATCAACTGATAACCAAATATATTCTGGTTTATTATTATTATACTTTACAATAGATAATGCATATTCACCATTTAATTCATTGTTCAAACGAGTAAAATCGTAATTAAATGTTTGAAATAATTTAAATATACTATCAACGTCATTTAATGGATTTTGAATATTGTATTGATTACATAATTCCTTATAATTATAAATTTCTCCATTACATAATACATAATATGAAATATTTTTATTTTCATAAATAAATGGTTGGTCTGCTAAATGTGATGTATTAATAATAGCTAAACGGTGAAACATTAATACAGAATTATCATTAGTAATAGTTTTTGTTCTTTCTGGACCTCTTGGTTTAATAGTGTATCCTGCTTCAAAAATATTAGATAATTGAGTAAATGAAATTGAATCTTTTTTAGAAATATAGCCAAATATACCACACATTATAATTTAATAAACATATTATTAATCTTTAAATATAAATTATAATATTTACAACTATAAATTATAAAATAATATTATTGAAAATTACGATAAATAAGCTAATATTGAATTAATTGATAAATTATTATATATAATCCTGTAAATAATAAGTCTGTAGGACATCTATTTATGTTTTTTGAATCAAGTCTGACAAATATTACTGTATAATTTGATTGATGATTTACGGTGATTTTAGTAAATAAGATATATTCGACATTAATAAATGCGAAAGCATTGTATAATGTTTTTTGAATCAAGTCTAACTAATATTACCGTATATTGATATGGATAATTTACGGTGATTTTAGTAAATAAGATATATTCGACATTAATAAATGCGAAAGCATCGTATAATGTTTTTTGAATCAAGTCTAACTAATATTACTGTATATTGATATGGATAATTTACGGTGATTTTAGTAAATAAGATATATTCGACATTAATAAATGCGAAAGTATCGTATAATGTTTTTTGAATCAAGTCTAACTAAGATTACCGTATATTTAGATTGATAATTTACGGTGATTTTAGTAAATAAGATATATTCGACATTAAAAAGTCCGTAGGACATCCTATAATGTTTTTTGAATCAAGTATAACTAAGATTACCGTATAATTTGATTGATGATTTACGGTGATAATATTTTTTTTATAATAATAGCCATTTAGATAATTGCATATTACTTTTTAAAATATCTTTTTTATTCATTCTTTCAATCCAATTTAATTTAGGTCTTAATCGTATGGTATTATAAAATAAAGGTATAAAATAGACATCAGGATTTATTTGTGTATTCATTTGACTAAATAACATAGATTCATTTAAAAACACGTTATTATTATCTTTTAATAGACCAATATAAATAGGTGTTATATTATTTGAATAATTTGGTAAAATAGAATTAAAATATTTATTAACAGCATTTTTAAAAAGAATAGAGTTTTGAAAGGTATCAATATTTTTAAGAATAAAATTTTGACATTCAACTGCAATTGGATTATTTTTTTGACAAGCAATATAATCATCACTTAATCCATCAAAATCAATAAAATTCATATTATTTTTTGTTAAAGTAATAAATTTATTATTTTTATAAATAGGAATAGTATCTTTTATAGATTTAATTAAAATAGTATCTGCTGGAATCCAATAACCTCCATATTTTACCAAAAGAGCATATTTAATAAAATTAATTAAAACATAATCATTTTTAATTTTAATAACAAAATCTTTATTTTTAAAAAAATCAGGTAATAAACGATGTAAATCATCTTGATTAAAAATAATAACTGTAAAATCTCTATTAGATTTATTATATATAGAATCTAAACAAGCTTCAATAAGTCCAGGTGTAGGTTGTTTAAGACGTCTAGAACCAAAATTTTCCCATTCAGTTGCATTATATTCATACGGATTATATACCCACATAATAGGTTTATAATTATTTTTTAATAATTCATCTAAATTATCAATATTAGATTTAGAAGAACCTCCAAAGAATTTTTCGATTCTTAATTTAGAAGGTAAATTAAACTCAAAAGATACAGCTAATATAATGACTAATAAAATAATAATATGTTTCATTACTTTTTTTATATAATATAAATAGGTAATATAATTTCGTTAAAGTAAAGCAAGAATTTTATAAATTGTATAATAATTATAAAATGTTTGTCCCAGATTCTAAAGTAATAAATAAGCAATTAATAGATGCAATTGAACATATATTTTTTATAACATCAACTGAAAAATTACCTTTAAATATAGTAGTTCCAATGTTAAAAATGGAATTTAAAAAAAATTATGAACCAATCTATTATAATAAAAAAATACGTAATATAAATTATTATATAAAAAAAAATCATAAATCAATTTCTAATTATATAAAAAAATATACAGATTTTAAGTTAGAAGAGTCTAAAACAGAAAATCAAATCTTTATATTAGCAAAATTGGTTGAATTATAAACAAACTGTAGAGTCTTTAGTTATATCAACTTTAATACCATCGATAGCTTCGCTATTAGATATTCTTCGAATACCATCATATAATAATTTTTGTTTAATATTACCACTTTCTTGATAAACTTCTATTGGAGGTAATGTAGATGATAAAGTATTACTCCAATAACTATTCCATCCATAAAATTCAGGATTTTTAGGTCCAAATCCTATAGCATTATTATGTGTTGGTGGAAATAAACCATTATATGTAAATGGTTTTCTATGTTCAACTTTAAATCCTTCTCTGCGTGTAAGACTCATTGCAATTATAGCAAAAAGAAATAAAAAAAATACGATAATAATATGTTTCATTTAAATATAATTATATAATAATCAAATATAATTATGTTTAATCAAATCTAACTAATATAGAGTTTTTGCTTTGAATATCAGTATTCAATTCATTATTTATAGTTATTTTAAAATCTTCATCTGATTCAATTTTATATATTAAATATTTTTTACCTTTCATATATTTTTCTTTAGATACTAATTTATAATTACGTGTTTTCAAAATTTGTCTTAAAATAGTGACAAGGTCTTTTTCATCTTTAATATCTAAATAATGTTTAAATTTACATGGCAAATAACATTCACTTAATTTATCACGAATTAAATTCATATTTTCAATAGTTCTTATATTTTGTAAATCATATTTAGTAAATGTATAATTCTGATTCAGGTCACTTATACCATATAATTTTAATATATGATTAAATAATTCATCATCGGGAATTTTTTTAAATAATTGGTCTTTTGCCATTTGTAATATATACTAATATATTTTTATATTACGATATTTTACGTATGTTTATAAAGAATCTTTTGCAATCTTATCTACTTGGTCATTATAAAAACTTATAGAATCTAAATTATTAGTATGACTTTTAACTTTTAAAAAATCAATTTTATAATTTATTGAATTAATTGTTTTCTTAATATCAATAAATAAATCAAGATTTTTTTTACTATTATCTAAAATATTATAATTATCATCAAACCATTTTTTTGAATATTCTTTTATTGATTTTATACAATAATCTGAATCACTTACAATAATCACTTTGTTAAATCCTAATTTTTGTATATCTATATCTTTTATATATAATAATCCATGTAATATAGCAGATAATTCATTTCTATTATTTGTGGATGATTCGAATGAATAACTATATTTATAGTCTATTTGCGGTATTAAAACACCGTAAGAATGCTTATCTAAATTTTTTTGATAACTTCCATCAGTAAATATATAGAGTGATGTATTATCTAAATTATTTTCCATTTTTTCATTATTATAATATACTATTGCGGAATTCATATCTGTAAAAGATTTATATTCAGCCCCTTTAAAACCTTGTATTTGTTGTTTAGCTTCTTCCCATGTATTATAAATCCCTGGTTTAATCCCTTTTCTAACTGAATAATATTTCATTATTTTAATTAATATATTGATTTGTTTTTTAATATTATAATTATAAGAATATTTTATATTTTTTTCTATTTTTATATTATAAATATGCCAAAGAGTCCAACTAAAACTTCTCCTAAATCTTCTCCTAAAAAGAAAGGTATTTTATTGTCTGATAAACCAGAAGAAATTGAAGCTAAGGCTTTAGCAAATAAAAGAGCTGAAGAATTAGGCACTAAATGTAAAGAAATTCGTAAATATGCAAGTGGTGTTATCGGTGTATATTTTGAAAATGGTAAATTTCAATTTATTAGAGGTGCTACTAAAGAATATTTAGAAAAAGCTAGAGCAAAACGTGGTTCAAAATCTAAATCACCTTCTCGTAAATCTCAATCTGGTGGTAAAAGTGATGATATGAGTAAATTTTATAAAAAACAAAATAAACAAAAAGGCGGTGATGATATGTCCGATGAAATGGATATGGATATGGAATTAAAAAAAATGGGTCGTAGAAGACGTTCTCAACGTGCTGGTAATCAACAACAAAAAAAGAAAGTTTCTCTTAAAACTGCTGTTCGTTTATTAAGACAATATTATTCTGAAAAGTATGAACAATAAGGAAACCAAGGTTTCCTTTAGAACCTTCCTTATGTGATATTATAGGTTCTCTCCTAAATAACAGATTAGGAATGGCCATACTAACTCACTCATTTAAAACCTAGTTATAATTAAATTTATTGATATTTTAAATTATCTATAAAATTAATTTAAATACTAAAATAATTTTCTTCTTTAATAATTAATGATGCTTTTTTATTAAGAGGTTCTAATATATTATTTATTTGTTTTAATCTTTTATATAGGTCTTTTAATTGTGTATCATAACACCACCAATTATATATTTCAAGATTATTTATACAAATAAATATTTTAATGTAATTTTTAAAATTAAATTTTATTTTATTAAAGCCTAAAATTTCGCCTATTTTTTCATGAACTATATTTGTTACTGATTTTCCTTTATTATATCTATTTTGCGCTTCTTGTTCTAACCATTTAATATTATCTCTAATTAACTTGCTTTTAAAATCATTCTTGTTATAAATATAAATAGTGTCTTTATTTCTACTACCAACAAATAATGCACCGATATAAACACCGATATTATCGATTGTATTTATTTTATTTAATAAATTATAAATTGGTTCTGTATATTTTTTAAATTCAAAATCATTAAAATAATCACCTCTATTATTCCAATCTAAATTAGATATTTTATAAAGCTGTGCATTATATGGATATCTATCAAATAAAAAACCTCCAGGTCTAAACCCATTTGATATCAAATAAATATCATATGCAAATATTTCTTTATCATTTCCTACATATTCAATAGGAATTTCTCCTAATATTTTAAAAATTTTATTAAATAACTTTTTTGTCATTTAAAATAATAAAATAAAATAAAAATTTGTATTTTTATAGATTAATTATAATTGATTAAGTATTACAACTAAATACACCAGATTCGATATTTCTAGCCTTTTCAGACTCTGTTAATTTAATATTTTTAAATATTTCACGAATATAATTATCATCAATTGTCATTAAAATAGGATTACATTCATGCAAATACATATTATTTAATGTATCTAATTGATAATCAATTGGATAATAAGATTGTAATATAATGTCCTTATCAACTATTTTTTTATATTCTGTCGCCCACATTGTCGAAGATTTCTTCGGTAAAACGATTGCTAATTGTTCTAATGGTGAATAACGGATATCTTTCTCGAATTGAGCGGGGTATACTCTTTTAGACATATATTGAATTAATTCACGTAAACATGGACTTGCACGGTATGGATAATACCATGAATAACTAGGACAATCATTTATATAATATTCTAAATTCCATTGTAATCCTTCAATATAACATTTACAAATTTCATTAATAAATGTTTTATTTTTATGAATATTATTAATATCCATATAATAATTATAATACTGGTCAATCCATTTATCACTACCTAATTTAATATTCGTAATAGGATTATAATATGGATAATAATTAATTTTTTCTAATTCTAATTCAAGATTATCATTAAATTTTAACCATGGTCTTTTATTATCGATAAATGCCTGATATTTTGATAAATATTCATTTTCTTCACTAAATAATTTTGAAAATATTTGTTTTAAAAATATGAAATTAATTTTATTATTATTATCAATTAAATAATTATGATTAACTTTGAATATATTAATATAAATTTTAATTAAATTTTCAACAGATTCAGTCGATAAATCAATACCTACGATTGATGGTAAAAAATCATTTCCAATTAAGAAACATAATGTAATATAATCAATTATAATACGTTGTTTTTCAATTTTAAGTTTTTCATCTAAACCTTCGTTCATAATATTATCCATTTTATCAAATAATTGATTTTTAAATCCATTAACATCAAAATAGAGGAAACCATCTTTTTTATTTTTATGATTACCAAAATGAACTATTTCACGTAATAAATATATATGTTTTTGACTACATAATGATAACATTATTAAATCAGCATCTAAACCATATATACATACTTTATTACATTCTTGTTCATCCATATTACGCAAATGTTTAAAAATTTTATGTTCTCCTTCGCCAATATTCTGACAATCATCTAGAACAAAAGTAATACCTTTATATTCAATAGATTTTTTCAAAATATATTTTTTTAATTGATTACTTAACTTATACATAAATATAGTTCCAGGTGTAATACAATTAGTATCGAAATCTTCTAAATAATGTTTTCCATTTTTAATATAAACTTCTTTAATCATTTCTTTTTCTTTTACAGTTCTATATCTACGAATACGTTGTTGTTCCATTTTAGCACGAGGCGCGACACCATCGATTGCTAAATATACCATTTTAGTAGGATTAACAATTTTTATTAATTTGTCTAAATAGTCATTAATTTCGTTATATATTAACGATTCTAATTTAGTATCAATATTATCATCTAAGTTTCCTTCTTTATCTTTTTTAATATAAAGTGCCATTTCCGATTCATTTTCTTTACAAACTTTTCGAACACATGGATGTATTAAACAATTCATATCGAAATATAAATATTCAATATTAATTGTATTTGTATTGGTAAATGAATCAGTATCGATAGTTAATTCATCGAAATTTGAAATGACATGTTTAAAATATTTTGGAATACCCATTTTTAAATTTATTTATTAAGACATAAATTATTTTTAAATATATCAAATTTAATTGAGTTTTTTTTAATATTTATTTAAAAAGATTATGTTATTTATCAATAATATATTTTATTAATAATGTCCCCGCCTCTTAATTTTAATAGTAAATGTGTATTTCCTCAAATAGACCATATTGTATCACTAAAAGATGTTGAATATATGTCAATCGGTAAAGTATTATTTGATATAAAAAAATATGTATCAATTATGGCACATGGTTATGATACTGAAGATACTTTAATTTATTTTTATAATTTCAATGGTTTTTTATCAATTTTGGATAAATTTACTCAAAAACTAATCAATCATGATAAATATACTAATAGAATTCGTAAATTAATATTATTTACAGTAATAGAAGGTGATGAAGTAGCAATTGATGAAACTGAAAAATATAAAAGATTAATAGATAGATTTGATGTAATAATATGTCCAGTATCAATTTATACAAATGAGATTATAAGTAAATGGTTTGAAAAACATAATATAAAACAAAGATTATTATATGTTCCACATGGTATTGATAAACGTATATTTAATAATTGTGATATATTAAATCAGGATTTATCAAAACTAAATGGATTTAAATTTTTATATGTAGGAAATAATAGTTATAGAAAAAATGTATCTGCGATTGTAAATGCATTTAAAAAGGAATTTAAAGATGATGAAAATATTAAATTAATCTTGAAAATAAATAATATAATTGGTTTAGATATTGAAGATAATAAAAATATTATAGTAATTTCAGATGTGGATGAATTTGTATTATCAGATGTTTATAGAACAGTTGATTGTTGTGTATTTGCTACTAGATGTGAAGGGTTTGGATTACCTATTTTAGAATCATTAATGTGTGGAACACCTGTAATATCACCATATCATTCTGGATTAAAATCAATGTTTCCAAAAAGTGAGATAATTAGTGTAAATCATACTGAAGAAGAAATACCTGAAAAATATAGACACGAAATATCAAATGGTAAGGGTAAATGGTATAATGTAGATGAAGATGATTTGGCTAGTAAAATGCGTGAAACTGTAAAAAATAATCCAAAAAAAACGGAAAAATTTAAAAAATTTACAGAAATGTTAAGAAATGATTTTAATTATATGGAACATTATGGTGTATTATTTAATGATATTGGAAGAAAAACAAAACATTATTTAGAACATTATTATGGTAAAAAATATGATTTGGCCTCTAGAATATCAGGAAATATAATTAATGACCGTGATAATACATTATTAAAATTAGTTAGACATTTTGAAGGAAAACATCAAGAAAAATTAAGAATTTTATATAATAATCAAAATAGTAAATTAGACTTTTTAAAGAACTATTTTGAAGTCAAATTTGAATTTGCAGAAGAAGAATATCATTCTCAATGTGAAAAAGTAATAGATGATAATTGTAATAAATTCGATATTATTTATTTAGATTACGGAAAACCTGATTTTAATAGTGGTGTAGTTCCTGCTGCAAATGTATTAAAATGTATAGCAGCAACATTATATAATATAAATCGAGAAATAATAGTATGTATGGACCATAATTTAAGTGTTAGAAATAAAGTATTTGGAAATGGAGAATTTGTATATGAATTATTTGATAGTTTATTTATGAAGCCATTTAGTCGTGATTATGTAGTATCTTATAAATTAAATAAAAAGAAAGAAATTATTCCATAAATATTAATAAAAAACATTATGCGATAAAAACATATAAAAATTTTAACTATATTAATTTAATATAATATGGGTAAAATTGGTATTTTTGTTAAAAAACATGAAAGTATATTTACAAATGGTTGTGTTCAACAGGGTTATTTTGTTATGAAATCTTTAAGAAAAGCAGGTTATGAAGTTACCTTTACTACTATTGATAAAGATTATACCCAATTTGAATTATTAAATGAACCAATTATAAATGTATTAAGTTTAGACCAATTAATGAAATATGATACTTTTATTTTTAGTTCATTAGTTATTAATCAATTAGAATTTATTAGTTATCTTAAATTATTAGGAATTAAAGTTATTAATCAAATGGTCGGTAATTATTTTATTTTAAATGCAGAAGAATTTGTTTTTGGACATCATACTGGTGTAATTTCTACTATGGTCAATAAATATATTGATGAAATTTGGTTAATGCCTATGTATGAAAATTGTATTGAATATATTGCATCTATAACTGGTAAACCGGTTAAAATATCTCCATATGTTTGGGATGATGAATTTATTCAAAAGTATATTAATCTTAAAGGTATTACTCCACAATATTTACCACCACCAGAAGATTATCAATCTAAACCATTAGATATTGTTATTATGGAGCCGAACTTAAGTATTCATAAAAATTCTTTAGTACCTCTTTTAATTTGTAATAAATTTTTTACTAAACATCCTAATAAATTAGGTCAAATTTATGTTATTTCTAAACCATCACATAATGATACATGGAAAGAATCAATTAAACACTTGGAAATTGTAAAATGTAATAAAATTACATCATTTCAACGTATGATTTCATTGGAAGTATTTCACTCTTTACGTCAAAAGAATTCTAAGTTTGTAGTTCTTAGTAGTAATATACGAAATGGATTAAACTTTTTACATTTAGAATGTTTTACACTTGGTATTCCGATTATTCATAATTGTAAGCCATATGCAAAAAATGATTTATATTTTGATGATAATGATTCAATGATTGAAATTAATAAAGCGGTTGGTTATATGGAACAAATACATAAAAAACCATATTCAATACCAAATATATTACCCTCAATTGTCAATAGATATCATCCAGATAATAAAATTAATATAACAGGTCATAAAACATTATTAGTTAATATGTCTAAATCACCAAAAACAAAAATACAAGATTTAATACCATTATTATCATTAAATGATAATTTAAATGTAGATAAATTAGATTATGGATTAATTACTTATTTACATGAAAAAACTAAACCAAGTGTTGTTATTAAAAATTTAGAATTTATCAATTTAAATATTAATAAAAAATTACCAATTATATTTTATTATTCAAATAAAATTGATTTGGATGACTTTAAAATTAGTAAAGATAAATATAATAATTTAGATATTAAATTTAATTTATTAGATGAATATACTAGCACAATTGCTATAAAATTTTATATAATAGGTAATAGTCCATATAAGAATACAGTATATTTTGATTCTAATAATATTTTATGTTTTAATTTTGTTGAATTATCAAATAAATTTAAAGATGAATATATTATTGCATCAACAAAATATGAAAATCATTTAGATAAAATTGATTTAGAAAAATATAAGAATAAACCAAAAGACTTAAAAGAACAAAAAGACCAGAATGATTCAAATGAAAGAATTGCTTATTTTGAATTATTAAAATCATTATTTAAATTATTAAATATTGAATATAAAAAAGAAGAACCAATTATTTTAGATACCAATATGTTAATTATTAAATCAAATAAACTTAAACAACTATGTAGAGCAATTTATACTAAATTTAATGGATTTAATGAAATGTTCGGTGATTTATTAATGAATTTTTTGATTTTATTTTCAAATACAAGCATAGTTAATTTATCATCAAGTATTAAAATGATTGGTCGTTTAGAAAATAATAACTTTACAAATTATGGTTATGTTAATTTACTAAATGGAACAATTTTAAATATTATTTTAGATGAAAAATCTGATACAACTTTTAATTGTTTATGTGAACCAGTTGAATTAGCAACATTTACAAATGAAGAAAATATAACAGTTAGAACATATGGTATTACTGATATTAAAAATATTAATATTTAATTATTTGAATTAAAAGAATATTAATTAGATTCTCATATTTTTTAAAGAATCTAATTTATATAAATATATTATAACTAATTTATTATGACTAATCTTACACTTAATTTTATACCTATTTTAAATTTATCGGATGTAGTCGATGACATCTCGAACAATTTAAATACGACAACTCCGAATATAACTACCCAAGAAATTTATGATTTATATATAAGTAGTATAAAGTCATTAGATGATTCATTAAAAAATGAAATAATATCGTATTCAGATTATAATTTTTATATGAATCAAATAAATCAATTACATAACTATTCATCTGTTCAAAATTTGTCTTACTTTTTAAATATTTTATATAATGTAGGAACAATGGATTTAATAAAAACTATTAATTTTATTTCAAAAATAAATAATATTACACATAAATTAAAAACTGATGAATTAGATTATTTGAATAAGTTTTTTAAATGTTATAAAATTGAATTATATACAAAATGTTCAGAATTAAATAATGAAATTATATTTGATATACGTAAGAAAAAGTCAAAAGATAAAATATCAATAAAAAATGATTTAGACAATTATATTTTATTTAATAAAATAAATATAATAAATAAAATAACATCATCTAATATAATTTTAAATGTAAGTGGTGCTAAAATTTATTTAGTTTGTTATAAAAATAATTCTATAACTAATCTTATAATTTTTACAGGATATTTTAAAAATGATTTATTTGGAATTTATAAATCAATTAATTTATTTAATAATAAAATAGATAATATAATTAAATTATTTGAAACAATTGAAATACCCGATTTTTATAAAAATAATTTTATTAATTATGTAAATATTAGCACTCTATTAAATAAAAATGTAGTTGATATAGGTAAATATATGATTGATTTATTTAATAAAAATAAGGAATGGACTGATAAAAATTTAACTGAAATAGTTCGTGATTTTTCTAAATTAGATTGTATTGAAAAGTATAATTTATTTTTTGGATTATTATTAAATTATAATTCTAATAATAATATTTCAATTAATATTATTAATTTATTATTAGATATCTTAAATACAACTGATAAGGATAAATTAGCTAATATTTTTGTTAATTTATTTCCATGGGATTTAATAAAAAATTTAAATTTTAATCATCCTACTACATTTTTAATTGATAAAAACACTGATGATTATGTTAATTATGAAAAAAAAATACAATTTATGAATTGTCCAGATAATATTAAAAATAAAGCCATGGAAAAATATAAAGAAATTCAAAGTAATAAAAATGGAGAAGGTAGTTCAAAAGCACAACAGTATTTAGATGGTATATTAAAAATTCCATTTGGTATTTATAAAAATAATTTTTTAAAATCAAAAATAAATGATTTACAAATAAAATTAAATTCAACAATTGATAAATTAACAGGTATAGTTCAATCTTTTGAAATTGATAAATTATCTAATTTTGATAAGAATTTTTTAGATGAATTTATGATAATTATAAAAGAATTTAATACAAATAAATTTAACATTATTAATATAGATAAATTTCAAAAAAGAATTAAATTATCATTTGATAAATTTAATAATTCACAATTTATTATAAATGATTATTTATCGATACCTTTAAAAGACCATATTTTAAAATTAAAACCAAAAGACATAAAAGATATTTGTAAAAATTTAGTTATTGATTACAATAAAAATACTTATCTTAACGATATATGTAATTATAATTTTAAATATAATGATTATGAATTTATTAAAAATTATTTACAAGTTAAATATTTAACAATTAAAGATTACGATGATTATCCAGTATTTGTATCTTTAATAGAACAGATAATTAATTCATGGAATAAATATAATGATATCCAAACTAAATATTTCAATGATACTTTTAAAAGATTAGATGATTCCATTTATGGCTTAAATGATGCTAAAAAACAAATTAAAAGATTAATTGCCCAATGGATTAATGGAACTAATCAAGGCTGTGTTTTAGGTTTAGAAGGTCCTCCTGGAACTGGTAAAACAACTATATCAAAAGATGGTATTGCACAATGTTTAAGAGATGAAAATGGTGATGCTAAACCGGTTATATTTATACCATTAGGTGGTTCATCTAATGGTTCGACATTAGAGGGACATAATTATACGTATGTTGGTTCTACATGGGGAAAAATTGTAGATGGATTAATTGAAGCTAAATGTATGAATCCAATTATTTATATAGATGAATTAGATAAAATTTCAAAAACAGAACATGGTAAAGAATTAATCGGTATTTTAACTCATATGACAGACCCTGCTCAAAACAGTGAATTTACTGATAAATATTTCTCAGGTATTAAATTTGATTTGTCAAAAGCGTTTATTATTTTTAGTTATAATGATGTTGATTTAATTGATAAAATTTTATTAGATAGAATTCAACGTATTCAAATCCCAAGTTTAAGTAATATTGATAAACTTATGGTTGCAAAATCACATATTATACCCGATATTTTAAATAATGTAGGTTTTACTAAGTCAGATATCATATTTAACGATAATGATTTACTCTATTTAATTGAAAATTATACAATGGAAGCTGGTGCTCGTAAATTAAAAGAAAAATTATATGAAATATATCGTGATATTAATTTAAATTATTTTATGGGTCTATATAAGGATTTACCAATTACAATTACTCGTGATACTATCGATAAAATTTTAGATATTACAAACAAGATAGACTATTATATAATACATGAAACACCTAAAATTGGTTTAATGAATGGTTTATTTGCAACAGCTAGTGGTTTAGGTGGTATTACTAAAATAGAAGCATTTACATTTCCAAGTTCAAATCATCTTGAATTAAAATTAACTGGATTACAAGGAGATGTTATGAAAGAATCTATGAATGTTGCAAAAACGGTTGCACTAAATCTTTTACCGAATGATATTTGTAAAAAAGTTATTAATTCAGATGATAAATATGGTATTCATATACACTGTCCAGAGGGTGCTACTCCTAAAGATGGTCCATCCGCGGGAACTGCTATAACAATTGCAATTATTTCATTATTGTGTAAAATACCTATTAAAAATACCGTTGCAATTACTGGTGAAATTGATTTAAATGGTAATGTATTACCTATAGGAGGCTTACAGTCGAAGCTGGATGGAGCAAAAAAAGCTGGTGTTTTACAGGCATTTTATCCATCTAAAAATAGTGTGAATATTGAGAAGATTCGTAAAAGTGGATTATCACCTGAGTCTGATACATTTAAAATCTATGAAGTAGCTACTATTTATGATGCATTAGATTATTGTTTAGATTATGATTTAAAAGCTAATGAATATTTTAATAATATATAATAAAAAATGTCTGAATCAAATAATATAAAAAAAAATTGTGATATGTCTAAAAATAATCAGTATCATTTTCCATCTGCAGAAATAGTTTCATTTGATTGCAGACAAAATACAAGTAAAAACTGTATAATAGATAATGATTGTTCTAAATGTAAAGAAATCAAAGATTATCAAAAAAAATTATATAATTTAATACCTGATTTTCCAAATATAAAAGATAGACATTTATTTTAATAAAATTTGATTATGATTATTAATTAATTAAAACAAAAATATTAATTAATAATTATTAAAATGGATACTATTTATACTAAAAAACAATTTAAACAAGGAAATGACGATTTTAAATGTGATGTATGTCATGGTTTAGGTCCAAATCCATTATCTTTCAATAGTATTATGCGTGAAATGAATTGTGATGAAGAAGTCGAAAAAAACTTAGCTATGAAATATTTAGATTTTGATGAATGCGACCATAAAATATGTTTTAAATGTATTGAACATAAAAGTGATAATCATAGAATACAATTATCTGAAATTGAATGTCAATGTTGTGAATCAAAAGAAAGATATAAAAAAGAACTAGAAAATAAATTAAATTATTATTGTCATTGTCCAGAAAGTGTATATAGTCAAATGAAAGAAAAATATATAAGTGATTCAAAACCAAAAAAACCATTAACGGAAATGGCTATATTTGCGATGAATATGAATATAATGAGAATATTGGGTTTAGTTTCTGGATTACCAATACCAACTGATACATGCGAAAAATGCAATAAAGATAAATATTTATATATTGGTATTGATGATAATATGAATAAATTATATCCAGAAAGAGATTGGAATAATATTGATTTTACAAATCAAACAAACAATTCATAAAATAAATCATAATTTTATATTTTTTTATTAAAATTATAATTTACAATCTAATAATTTAAAATTCACGGTATAATTAGACCACATAATCAATAATTATAAATATGACAAAAACACGGTAAATAGCCCGGGCGAAGCCCTCGCATTCAATGCGCCTAAGCTCGATATCCTCACGGGGACGGGCGAAGCCCTAACCTGTTTCTCAGGTTGTATAACCCACGGATGGGTATAAGGGAAACCTTGGTTTCCTTTTGTATAACCCATAAAGGGGTCGAAGGGGATTAATCCCCTATAGTTTAAAATTCAATAAATTCTTTAATGATGTAATCGATTTTCCGGCGATTCCCTCTGGTTTAAGTATTGGTGATGAACCTAAAATTGGGAGTTGGGGACTATCACTATTTTTTATTTCTTCCGCTTTTATTTGTAAATAATTTTCAATAATATTATCACCTAATTTACCTGGTGCAGAACTACCTAACTTAATTGGTTCTATTTTATTTAAATCATTTTTAGAATTTGTATTTACAATTGAATAGGAATTAGAAATTGGTATAGGTTTTGACATGTTCCTAATTTAGAATAAGATTATTAATATTAAAAGGTTCTTCAGGATTTAAATAATTATTTTTAATATCTATTTTTAATTTATTTTCAAAATCATAATCTTGATTATTTAATAATAATTCTCCATTTATTTTAAATAAATTTACATTATAAATTAAATTTTCTAATCCATTATTAATTATATTGTCTATATTTTCCTTTATAAAAGATATATTACTCTTATCTTTGATATATAATTTATATAATACATTACCTACTATTGGATATATTTTATTAATGTGATTTTTAAATTCAGAACCTAAACTTATAAATAATCTTGTAAATAAATTATCAATTTGACAACATATCTCAAATAATTCAGAATATTCTTTATTATTTTTTTTTAAATGTATTGGTCCAACTGTTTTATTTATTATAAATGTCTTTATTTCAGTAATATTAATATTATCAATTTGATAGGATTTTGATACTTTGATATATTCATTATATAGTAAAATTGCTCTATCTGACATAAACATTATTAATTTTAAGTTATTTGTATAAGATATAAATATCCAAAATATTGACATTATTAAATTCTTTGCTATTATTGCATTATTTAAATTATTTAATTCGGAGTAAGTATTTTTTAATGAATTAATTATTGTTTGCATATAAATAAAAAATATTTGTTTTGAATCTAATTTAATATTTACTTCCTTATTTTTACTATCAATAAAATTTAAAATTTCATCATTATCAGATTCCATTATTATATTATCAAGACATTATTCTATTTATCTTTTCTTGCGTTTAATTTATAAAAAAAATATAATTATATAGATTGGGTATAATGTGTCATCCAAACCGGGGATGCCCTGTAAAAATAGACACTCTGTAAGTATTCTTTTTTACGTCAGATGCCTTATTGGTATTTGTCTAAGAAGGACTATTATAGGCTCCAATCAAAAAGTATCTTTGGATATGAGATTATTCTATAGGTCAATGAAAATACTTACTTATAAAACATAATATTTTATAAGTATTTATTTATTTTTTTTTCTTTTTATAATAAAATATAGAAGTATATGCAACATGTGCATAAATCCCTGACATCTCTTATTAAAAAATCTTATCGTCCCATTGCTGTTTTTAATTCTAAAGAAGTTATTAATCGTTTCAATTGGTGGAATAAACATTTACCAAATATTAAACCATATTATGCTATTAAATCATTTAATGATTATAATATATTATCAACCTTATCTAAATTAGATATTGGTTATGATGTAGCTAGTAAACAGGAAATTAAACAAGTTATTTCTTTTAATAAACCAATAATTCTTTCAAATCCATTTAAAACTAAATTCGATATTGAATATGCAAATAAAAAGAGTGTTATTAAAATTGTATGTAATACAATTGATGAAGCTGAAAAAATAAAGAATTATCATCCTAATGCTGAATTAATTTGGCGTATTCAATCTTGTGAGCAATATTCTAAAATTAGATTTAATTCTAAATTTGGAGCTACTATTAAAGAAACTTCAGAGATACTTAAATATAATTATAATATTACTGGTATATCTTTTCATGTTGGTTCTCAATGTGGTAATATGAATGCTTATAGAAATACTTTACAAACAATTGAACGTATTATATTACCAATGTTTTATAAATGTAATAAAAATATTAAAATAATAGATATAGGTGGAGGTTATACTGATTTAGATGATATAGTTAATTTAAAGGATGCAATTTCTGATTTAGAATTTCTAAATAATTATACAATTATTGCTGAACCAGGACGTTATTTTAGTAGTAATAGTATTACATTATACACTAGAATTATCGCTGTTCGTATTATTAATAATGAATATAATTTATATATTAATGACTCTATTTATAATTCATTTAGTGGTAAAGTTTATGACCATCAACAGTTTAGTCCAACATTATTAAATTCTAATGAAATGGACCTAGATATCAATTGTTTAAGTGATAAATTAAGTTGTAAATTAGTAAAATGTAATATTTGGGGAAATACTTGTGATTCGGCAGATATAATTACAGAAGGTATATACTTACCAATTGCAAATGAAGGAGATATTTTAAGATGGGATAAAATGGGCGCATATAGTCTAGCAAGTAGTGTCGATGGTTTTAATGGATTCAGGAAACCTATTATTGTAAATATAGGTTGAACTCTTATCCGGAAACCTATTATTGTAAATATAGATTGAACTCTTGTAAATAAATACAAAATTAATTAAATTAAAAAAAAAAGTTAATTTAATTAATAAATTATGGGAAACTAATTGGAGAACTTGAATTCATTGAAATAATATATTTTTGTGTAATAAGTTGACTTGTTATTCCAGCTGGATATAAGCTTCCTGTGCTGAAACCTGCTTCAGGCATACCATAAATTAACCAATTACCAGTTTCGAAATCAAACATAATACGATTACCTGTAATACCGTTATTATAACGAGTGGTTTCATCTGAACCAAAATATGGATTACCGGTTATACTTGGTTTATAATTACCAATACATAATGTAAAATATTGATTATCAGTAAGTGCTTCAGATGGATAAAAACCTTCTAATACAGTTAATGCACTAACTTTAACGGAAGTAATATAAGACCAAGTTTCTAAACTTAAAACAGTTCTACCTCTATAAACACCTTTATTAGCCATCATTTGTAATAATTTACCAAAATCACGAACAGAGGATAACATTGGAGCAGCGCCAAATGGAGCACCTGGAGAAGAAACATTACCACCTAAATTAGCAAAAGCTTTATAAAATTTATAAATACCGTCTCTTTTAAAGTCTGATGCCCATACTAATGGACCATATGAACCCCAAAATGGATTTGCAGTTGCCGCAGCGGTAGCTAATGCATTATATGATGGGTCAACACCATAACCAAGTGGATTAAAACCAGCCAATGTAGGGTCAGTAAAATTCAATGTAGTTCCATTGAGAGGTAAAGCGGTTGCTCTTCTAAAAGAATCTACCCACATACGAGATTGAATTGATGATGCAGATGTATTATCTTGAAAAATAATATAACTATCAGTCATATTACAAGGTGTAAATATCTTTTCACGAGTATATTGTGCAAAAGTTTGTCCTTTCTTTGCTCTTAAAACTTTATCTAAAATAATACCTAAAAAGATATAACCTGTATCATAAGTAGCTGGTAAAGTATTAACATTAAATGGTTTCATTTCATAACGAGTTGCTGGTTTATACATTGCAGGTAAAATATTAGCTTTATTTAATTGAATCATATTATACATATAATCTTCAACTTTAACATTTAAAAGATTATCTAAAGTAGCATCACTACCATTACTTGGGTAATTAAAGATAGTAGAACCATATCCTAATCTTGATAATTTACCAAAAGCAGGTAAAAACCAATTTGAATTAGCTA
>JACCDO010602573.1_pt1 | contig 35832 bp, 34 predicted proteins | sample 7446101 | NCBI WGS metagenome assembly JACCDO01 (sample SAMN15323440, study PRJNA562643) | freshwater metagenome | isolation source: river surface water | place: USA:Blue River Watershed | collected 2017-08-16 | reverse complement strand
TTAAAGAAACGCATCATTGACTCTGGATATAAAGCTGTCGAAGAGTTAATCAAAGTTGCTGAGGAGAAGATTGTCACCCATATGGATGATGACTTGTCTGCAGACAAGCTAAAGAACGCAGCCGCAGCAAAGAAGTTAGCCATTATGGATGCTTTTGAGATTCTTAAAAGAGTCGAGGAGGAGAATAATATTATTGAGGGAGTAGTTGGAAACTCTGCACCTACTAACCGTGGGTTTGCAGAACAAAGAGCAAAAGGTAAGTAATGGTAGTAGATAATTTTTTACCAAACCCTGACCATCACTTGAAGAATGTTTTAAGTGGTCAGTTCTATGATGTGCCCGATGGACATAAAGTCTTCAAAGGTATACAACCTAGGGATGGGGACGAAGTAGCTCAGTTACTACTTAATATGTATCCTGATTATGAGATTGCTCACAACTTTGTTCGTCTATCTCCTTATGGCCAAATAGAGCCAAACTTCATTCATACGGATGAGATGATGGGAGATTTGACTGCTATATTGTATCTAACAAAGAATCCACCTAAAGATGACGGCACTACATTGTATGATGAATCTTATAATAAGATATTAATTACCAACGCAAAGTTTAATAGACTATTTATATTTGATTCTACAATTCTTCACTCAAGAAATATTTTTGATAATTATGGGCAAGGAGAGTATTCAAGAATCATACAAGTTGCATTCTTAAAAAAGATATGAGTTTATTCTACATTGATGAGTCTAATGTTCCTGAGAAGATTCTTGCAAAGAGAAATGCAAAGAAAGATTGGGAGTATGGCTGGGATCCTGAGTATGACTTTGTGGTCGTGTCAAAAGATGGCACGATTGGAGAGGTGTACAATATCAGTGGTCTAAGAGTTGCTCTACCACTAGCTCCTGATAAGGTTGACTACGATGGCAACAAATGGAAAGCAACCGAGCTTCCTAAAGAACTATCTCGCATCAAGACTATCTTTGACTGGAACCGTCGTGACAATTCATTTAAGTCTCAATGGGTAGACTACATCGAGAAAGAGTTTGACAGACGTGAGCTAGGCTATTGGTTTATAAATAATGGCGAGAAGACTTACATCACAGGTGCACACTATATGTATCTGCAATGGTCAAAGACCGACGTAGGTCATCCTGACTTCCGTGAATCAAACAGAGTATTCTTTATATTTTGGGAAGCGTGTAAGGCTGACAGCAGATGCTTTGGTATGTGCTACCTTAAGAACCGTCGTTCGGGTTTCTCTTTTATGGCCTCCTCAGAAGCTGTCAACATAGCAACCTTAGCTAAGGATGCTCGTATAGGTTTAACATCTAAGACAGGACCCGATGCTAAGAAAATGTTTACAGACAAAGTTGTTCCAATTGCGAACAACTACCCGTTCTTTTTTCAACCAGTGCGTGATGGTATGACAACTCCAAAGACGGAGCTTGCATTCCGTGTACCAGCTTCTAAGATTACTCGTAAGAATATGCACGAGGAGAATGAAGAAGAGATTGATGGATTGGATACAACGATTGACTGGCGTAACACAGCAGACAACTCCTATGATGGAGAAAAATTATTATATTTGGTTGAGGATGAGGCCGCTAAGTTAGAGCGTCCTATGAATATAGAGAACGGTTGGCGTGTCAGAAAAACTTGTCTTCGTTTAGGTGCTAGGATCATCGGTAAGTGTATGATGGGATCAACATCTAATGCACTAGATAAAGGTGGAGAAAACTATAAACGTATTTATTATGACTCGAACGTCAGGAAGAGAAACCAAAATGGTCAGACTATATCGGGTCTATATTCGCTCTTTATTCCAATGGAGTATAACTTTGAGGGATATATTGACGAGTACGGTCACGCAGTCCTAGAGACACCTGAGAAACCTGTGCGTTCAGCAGAGGGTACTTGGATAACACAAGGCGTAATTGAGTATTGGAACAATGAGGTGGCATCACTAAAGGCTAACCCTGATGCACTGAACGAATTCTATCGTCAATTCCCTAGAACAGAATCGCACGCTTTCCGTGATGAGACTAAGTCTTCTTTATTTAACTTGACTAAAATCTATCAGCAGATAGACTACAATGATAGTTTAGTACAAGACCATGTCGTAACACGTGGCTATTTTCACTGGGCTAACGGAGAGAAGGATACCAAGGTTGTTTGGACACCCGACAAGAATGGTCGGTTCCTAGTATCTTGGATACCTGGACCAGGCATCAACAATAATTATATTACTAAGAATGGGAATAGATATCCGGGTAATGAGCATATTGGTGCGTTTGGTTGTGACCCCTACGACATCTCAGGTGCGACCTTTGGTGGATCAAACGGTTCGCTCCACGGGTTAACCAAGTTTAACATGACAGGTGCACCATCCAACCAATTTTTTTTGGAATACATTGCTCGTCCACAGACAGCAGAGATATTCTTTGAAGAAGTCCTGATGGCTTGCGTGTTCTATGGTATGCCTATTCTTTGCGAGAACAATAAAGCACGCTTGCTGTATCACTTTAAGAACAGAGGCTATCGTGGGTTCTCAATGAATCGTCCCGATAAGCACTTACACAAACTATCATTCACAGAAAGAGAGATTGGTGGTATACCATCGTCAAGTGAAGACATTAAGCAGGCACACGCCACAGCAATCGAGACATACATCGAGCGTTTTGTGGGATTAGATATGGAGGGCAACTACCGTCAACCTGATGAAATAGGTGATATGCCGTTTAATAAAACACTTCAGGATTGGGCTAGATTCGACGTAAACGACAGAACTAAATTTGATGCGTCAATTAGTTCAGGATATGCTATTATGGCAAATCAAAAGCACGTATATTTGCCTGAGAAAAAAGAGTCAAAAATAAGCATTAAATTTGCAACCTACGATAACTCTGGTTCCTTCAGTAGAATTAGCAAGATATGAACAAACCTCTTGGAATATTAATGCCAGATACCCAATTCCCTTCGCAGTTAGCGACTGATCAGGAAAAGGCATCATGGGAATATGGCTTAAGAATTGGGCAAAGCATTTCATATGAATGGTTTGCAAAGACTGGCAATAGTTGCCGATACTATTCACAATGGATTGATTTCCATAGAGTTAGACTTTATGCTCGTGGTGAGCAACCAGTAGCTAAATACAAAAGCCAATTAGAAGTTGATGGCGACATGTCGCACATTAACCTAGACTGGACTCCTGTACCAATCATCCCTAAGTTTGTTGACATCGTTGTTAACGGTATGCATGACCGCTTATTTGAGGTTAAAGCATATGCACAAGATGCAATGTCATCTAACAAACGCTCTAAGTTTCAAGAGATGGTTGAGGCAGATATGATTGCTAAAGACTTCTTAGTTCAGACTAAGCAAGAATTTGGTATTGATGCATTCAATGTTCCTGAGGATGATTTACCTGAGAATGACCAAGAGTTATCGTTATATATGCAGCTTAATTATAAGCCTGCAATTGAGATTGCTGAAGAGGAGGCAATCAATACTATCTTAGATTTAAACCATTACCAAGACGTTCGTAAAAGGGTCGACTACGACATCACAACAATCGGTATCGGAGTAGTAAAGCACTCATTTGTACCAGGAACAGGAGTTCGTGTTGAGTATGTTGACCCCGCTAACATTGTTTATAGTTACACTGAATCTCCAACATTTGACGATTGTTTCTATTGGGGAGAAGTAAAGCAAGTACCAATCACTGAACTAATTAAGATTAAGCCAGACATTACAAAAGAGGAGTTGGCAGAGATTCAGCAATTAGGAACAGCGTGGTATAATTATTATGGAATTATGCGTCCTTACCGTAGCGATATCTTCAACAGAGATGTAGTTACGTTATTATATTTTAATTATAAAACTGACAAGACGTTTGTTTACAAGAAGAAATATCTTGAGAACAATGGCGTTCGTGTAATCCAAAAAGATGAAAATTTCAACCCTCCTGAAGGAACTGAAGAAAGATTCGAGAGAATTGAAAAGAGAATTGATGTATGGTACGAAGGTATTATGGTACCTGGATCTCCTTATTTACTTAAGTGGGAGCTTGCTCGCAATATGGTTCGCCCTAAGTCTGCTTCTCAGTATGCGTTACCAAACTACATCGCTGTAGCACCAAGAATGTACAAAGGTATCATCGAGTCATTGACTCGTCGTATGATTCCTTTTGCTGACTTGATTCAAATGACCCATCTTAAATTACAACAAGTTCTACAACGTGTTGTTCCGGATGGTGTGTTCATCGATGCTGATGGTATCAATGAGGTTGACTTAGGAACCGGTGGTGCTTACAATCCAGAAGATGCTCTTCGTTTGTATTTCCAAACGGGTAGTGTTATTGGACGTAGTATGACTACCGATGGTGACTTAAACCATGGTCGTGTACCAATCCAAGAACTTAATACTAATAGTGGCCAAGGTAAGATTACTGCATTGATTAATGCATACAATCAGTACATGAGCATGATACGTGATGTAACAGGATTGAATGAAGCTCGTGATGCTTCTACTCCTAATCCTGATGCATTAGTTGGTGTACAGAAACTTGCTGCGTTAAATTCAAACACAGCAACTCGCCACATCTTAGAGGGAAGTTTATTTATCACTCGTAGATTATCTGAAGCGTTATCACTTCGTGTTGCCGATATCTTAGAATACTCTGATTTCAAAGAAGAGTTTACGATGCAAATTGGTAAGTATGCTGTTGGTCTTCTAGAGGAGATTAAAGACTTGTACTTACACGACTTTGGTATTTTCATCGAGGTTGCTCCTGACGAAGAAGAGAAGGCTCAATTAGAGGCTAATATTCAGATGGCATTACAGCGTGACCAAATCACTCTTGAGGATGCTATTGATATCCGTCAAATGAAGAATCTTAAGTTAGCTAACGAGTTGCTTAAGATGAAGCGTAAGGATAAGCAGAAGAAGGATATTGAGAATGAGCAAGCTAAGATTCAAATGCAAACTCAGGGTAACATCCAATCTTCTCAAGCGGCAGCTCAATCTGCATTACAAAAAGTACAAGCAGAGGCTCAGGCTAAAGCACAAATTGCTGAAGCTCAGATGAATTTTGATATTCAACGTATGCAAGCTGAAGCACAAATTAAAGAACAACTTATGGCTGTTGAATTTAACTATAACATGCAACTAAGAGGCATGGAAGTAGAGAAGGTTAAGCAGCTAGATATGGATAAAGAGAAAGCTAAAGACGATCGCACAAAACTTCAAGCTACTCAACAATCTAAGTTAATTGAACAACGTCAAAAAGACCTCCCAGCGATGAACTTCGAATCAGAAGAAGACTCACTAGATGGCTTTGATTTGGAGCAATTCAACCCAAGATAAATTTTATTATTACTTTTGTGCAACTAAATTAAATTAAATGGATAATATTCAAGTAAAACTTGTAGACTTTGAAGAAAAGTCTGTGCAAGAAATCGAGCAACAGTTGCTTGATCAGCACGAACAAAAGATGGCTGAAGATGTAGCTCCTGTAGAGGAGTCGCCTGTAGAAGAGCCACCTGTAATAGAGTCACCACAATTTGGCGACAACGACGTTCTTTCATATTTAAAAACTAAATTCAACAAGGAGGTAAACTCTTTGGATGAATTATTTGTAGAAAAACCACAACAACAGGAATTACTTCCTGAAGATGTAAATGCTTTCTTAAAATTCAAGAAAGAGACAGGTCGTGGTTTAGAAGATTTCTATCGTGTTAACCAAGATTTTTCTAAGGTTAACCCAGAAAGACTTCTAGCTGACTACATGCGTGAGACTAATCCTGATTTTGATGATGAGGATATCGCATTCGAATACGAATCAAAGTTTGCATACGATGAGGAGATGGATGACGAGAAAGAAATCAAACGCAAGAAGTTAGCACTTAAAAAAGAACTTGGCAAGGCGTCAAAGTACTTTGAAGAACAAAAGGAAAAATATAAAGCTCCCCTTGAGTCGAGGATGGAAGCTGCTATTCCTGCTGAGGACAAAGAGGCTTTGGAATCTTACAAGCAATATATCAGCCAATCTACTGCTATGCAGCAAGAGCAGGCTAAAAAGTCGGAGTACTTTATGAATAAGACAAATGAATTATTCTCTGATGAATTCAAAGGTTTTGATTTCAAAGTTGGAGATAAGGAAGTATCTTATAAACCTGGAACTCCAGAGCAGCTGAAAGCTCAACAAACAGACATTTCCAAATTCTTCACTAATTTCGTTGATGAAAATGGATACATTAAGGATGCTAAACAGTATCACAAAACAATTGCTGCGGCAATGAACCCTGATGCAATGGCCAAATTCTTTTATGATATGGGCAAAGCAGATGCAATTGATGACTCAGTTCGTCAAAGCAAGAACATCGATATGAGCGTTAGAAATGCTCCACAAAATATCGACAAAGGTGGGTTTAAAGTAACAGCATTGGATAGTGACCATGGTAACAGACTTAAGATTAAATCTTTAAAAAACTAAAACCAAAAAACAAAAACAATGGCTGGAACAGTTCAAGCTACCCCGGGCTTTCAATTAGAGCCCTCAGCGGTAAAGGCAACATTGCCTACAAACTACATTACTAACTTCGATTTCTTAAACCAGTATCTTCCTGATACTTACGAGGCAGAATTCGAGCGCTATGGTAATCGTTCTATTGCATCTTTCTTACGTATGGTAGGTGCAGAATTACCTTCTAACTCTGACTTAATTAAGTGGGCAGAGCAAGGTCGTTTACACACTAAGTATGTGAACTGTACTTCAGCAGCTGCTGCAGGTTCTGACACTGCTGTGTGGACTGTTGAAGATGCAGATGTAACTGTTAACTTCCGTGTTAACCAAACTGTATTCTTATCTGCAAATGCTGGTTCTGCTTCTGATAAAGCGGTTATCACTGCAGTAGATACAACTGCTAACACTTTCACAGTAGCTTACTATGCTGCTTCAGGACAATCAATCGCTGTAGATACTGCTTCTACTGCATTCGTTTACGGTTCTGAATTCACTAAAGGTTCATTAGGAATGGACGGTTCTTTAGAGTCTCAAGATATCTTCTTCGAAAACAAGCCAATTATCATCAAAGATAAGTACGCTGTTTCTGGTTCTGACATGGCTCAAATCGGATGGGTTGAAGTAACTTCTGAGAATGGTGCTACTGGTTACTTATGGTACATCAAGTCTGAGCACGAGACTCGTTTACGTTTCGAAGATTACTTAGAGATGTCAATGGTTGAAGGTGTTCCTGCAGAAGCTGGTTCAGCTGCTGCTACTTACTTAACTGTAGCTTCTTCTCAAGTACAACCTGGTGCTGCTGGTACTCAAGGTTTATTCAATGCTGTTGCTGAGCGTGGAAACGTATGGGCAGGTGGTAACCCAACTACTTTGTCTGACTTCGATTCTATCATCCAACGTCTTGATAAGCAAGGAGCAATCCAAGAGAATGTTATCTTCTTAAACCGTAAGTTTGGTTTTGATATCGACGATATGTTGGCATCACAAAACTCTTATGGTTCAGGTGGTACTTCTTACGGTTTATTCGACAACAGCGAGACTATGGCGTTAAACTTAGGTTTCACAGGCTTTAAGCGTGGATACGATTTCTACAAGACTGACTGGAAATACTTAAACGATGCAACTACTCGTGGTGGAATCGTAGGTGGAGCTATCAATGGTATCTTGGTACCTGCAGGTTCTACTAACGTATACGATCAAATCTTAGGAAAGAATGCTAAGCGTCCGTTCTTACACGTACGTTACCGTGCTTCTGAAACTGAAGATCGTCGTTACAAAACTTGGATCACTGGTTCTGCTGGTGGTGCTCAAACAAGTTCTTTAGATGCAATGGAAGTTAACTTCTTATCTGAGCGTGCATTATGTACTCTTGGTGCGAACAACTTCTTCTTGTTCGAGAACTAGTAAACTTAGGGGGAGGCTTCGGTCTCCCCTTATTTAATTTGTTTAAATTTTAAAATCAAATATAATGTCAACTCAGAAAGAATTAAAGGACAAGATCTATGTCCTTAAAAGAAAAACATTCCCTATTAGCTTTATGCTTGCTAGTAGAAATACTAGAAACAAATCATTACTATACTTTGACGCTTCTAAAGGTCTTAACAGAGCTTTACGCTATGCAGTTAACCAAAAGTCTCCATTTGAAGATGAGCAAGATGGTAACTTCATTTTAGAGCCAATCATCTTTGAAGATGGCTTGTTAGCTGTTAACAAATACAACCAAGTATTACAACAATTCTTAGAATTACACCCAGACAATGGTGTGTTGTTCGAAGAGGTTGATACTCAGAGAGATGCAAACAATCAGATTGAGGTTATGTACTCTCAATTGGATGCACAACTTGCTGCACGTGATTTAGATATCAATACAGCTGATGCATTAGGACGTGTACTATTGGGTGCTCGTGTTGATCGTTTAACTACAGAGGAATTGAGACGTGACTTAATTTTATATGCACGTAACCATCCTTACGAATTCATGAACATGTTAAATGATCCTGAGCTTAAGTTAAATGATATCGCAGCTAAGGCATTGCAAGATGGTACGTTTGTATTGAAGAATAAGAAACGTGACATCTTCTTTAACCTGCCTGACAATAAGAATAAGTTGATGGGTGTTCCATTTGGAGAAGACCCAACCAAACTACTCGTGTCATGGCTCCAAAGCAATGATGGTTTAGATGTCTACGAGTTACTATCTAAAAAATATCGCTAAATTAAGAGGGCACACTGAGTGCCCTTTTTTTATTATCTTTGTCATTATGATAAATTCCGTACGAAATACTGTCCTAAATATTATCAATAAGGATAATAATGGGTTTATTACACCAGAAGAATTCAACAGCTTTGCAAAGCAAGCTCAGTTAGAATTGTTCCAACAATACTTCTTTGACTTTCAGCAGGCTAAGATAAAAGATATGAAGGGTATGGAGACCAGTGGGTACTCCGATATCACTAAGCAAATAGACCAAACTATTGACTATTTCTCTAAGAACGAAGACTTAGTATACAATTCAGGAGATAGTAGATTCGACTTACCTGCAAACTTTTTCTTATTAAATGTATTATACTATAATGGTAAAGAGGTTACTCATGTGGACCAAGGTAAATTATATTATTTGCTTAATTCCAATTTAACGGCACCTACAGAAACATACCCTACGTATGTTATGCAAGGTAATCAAGTCACTGTGTACCCGAATACCATTACGGATAACATCAATATCTATTACGTTAGATACCCGTTAGATCCTAAATGGACTTATACAGTAGTTAACGGTAGCCCTTTGTTTAATCAATCGGCTAATGACTACCAAGATTTCGAGTTGGCTATATCTGACTTCCCTAAGTTAGTCGTTAAGATTTGTGAATATGCAGGTGTTAACATTAGAGAAATGGATGTGGTTCAAGCGGCAAGAGCAGAAGAAGCATACACTGATCAAAAACAACAATAATGAATCAGGAGAAATATTATACCAATGATGGGGTCACCCCTACCGATGCCAATTGGGGCACGTATCAGAACGTAACATTAGGTGATGTTGTAAACAACTTCATCTTAATGTATACAGATGATGGCGATTTGTTGAATAACATCAACAGATACAAGGTATTATTCCACGCAAAAAGAGCTGTACAGGAATTAAACTACGATGGTAATCGTCAGATTAATGCTTTGCAGTTAGAAGTTGGACACGACCTTAAGTTTATCTTGCCTCCTGATTACGTGAACTATGTTCGTGTATCTTTATTTTGGGGTGGCAACTTATACCCAATGACTGAGAATCCTCAAGCTAATTCATCTATTGAATTCTTGCAGGATGATGAGTATCAGATTTTATTTGATGATCAAGGCAATGCCCTACAAGGAACATCTAAGCTAGACTTGTCTCGTATTGATGGAGAGAACTATATGCTATGCCCATTCAATAATCAGTGGGGTTGGTATGTAGATGGTCTTTGGTATTTCACTTGGGGATTCGGTGCTGCTTATGGATTGAATACTGAAGTAGCAAACGTAAACCCTACATTTAGAGTAGACAAAGCAGCTGGAGTTATTAACTTTAGCTCGGGTATGTTCAATCGTTCTGTTGTATTAGAATACATTTCAGACGGATTGTATCCAGGTGATGACGCTCAGATTACTATCCCTAAGTTAGCTGAAGAGTATATCTACTCATATATTAAGTGGGCTATTTTGAATACAAAGGCAAATCAGCCTGAGTATGTTATTAATAGAGCTCGCAAAGAAAAAGTTTCTAATTGGAGAAACGCAAAGATTAGATTAAGTAATTTACACCCAGGTCGCTTACTAATGAGTATGAGAGGCCAATCTAAGTGGATTAAGTAAATGATAGAACTTCAAAGAAATTTCCTTTCGGGGGTCATGAATAAAGATCTTGACCCTCACTTTTTACCTGATGGTGCATATAGAGATGCACTCAATATTATTGTGGGCGATTCTGATGGAACATTTGTTTCTGAAGAAGGCTCACATAATGGGGTAGCACAAAATTATTTAGGTAACGTATTAAAGGGAACGGACTACGAGTTAACCAATGCAATGTGTATTGGTTCACTTGCTTATGAGGCTAACAATTGTATCTATTGGTTAGTGGCATCTGATTACTTGGATGCTATTTATGAATACAATGAAACATTAGATTTAACAACACCTGTTATTCAGGCAACTAAAACGCCTACTACAACCTCAAAACTTGGCTTTAATAAAGAGTTTTTTGTTACAGGTATCAACTATATTAACGGGTTGCTTTTTTGGACTGACAATCTAAATCCTCCACGCAGGATTAATATTGATCGTGCGAAGAATTATGCTGTAAATGGATTTACTGAGGCTGACATCAATGTTATCTTAGCTCCTCCTTTATCGGCACCAACAATTAATTTATATTCACAGGGTGAAGCTAACAACTTAGAGAATAAATTTTTATACTTTTCTTACAGATATAAATATTTAGACAACGAGTATAGTGCTCTATCTCCATTCTCACCTGTAGCATTCTTTCCAAAAGAATATGCATACGATTATGGTGTATCAGAGAACGTATCTATGGTTAACAACTTTAACACAGCAGATATAACTTTCAACTCTGGGCCTAAAACTGTAAAAGAGATTCAGTTGGTTTTTAGAGATACATTAAGTACTAATACTTATGTAATTGATAATTTGATTAAAGAGGCAAATGGATATGCTGATAATACGGAATATTCTTTTCAATTTAAAAACAATAAAGTATTTACATTATTGCCAATTGAGCAAGTAAATAGATTGTTTGATAATGTGCCTATTAAGGCTAAATCACAAGAATTAATTGGAAGTAGATTAGTATATGGTAATTATACTCAGTTTTTTGATTTACTGAAGGATAACTACGAACCTATTAATCCTGATTTCTCGGTATCTTTATTATCTAACTCTGTAGTAAGTGGAACGCCTACTCCTACATTTAAGAGTAATAGAGATTATGAGATTGGTATTGTTTACTTAGATGACTACGGCAGAACAACTACTGTAATTACTCCAACAGATAATACCAATACAATTTACATACCTCCTGCTAATGCTGTTGATGCGAATAATATTCGTATCACAATTGATGGTACTTATCAGCCACCATCTTTTGCTACACATTATCGCTTTATGATTAAGCAGGATAAGCAGGATTATTACAATGTATTCCCATTAACTTATTTTAAGGACGGTCAGTTTAAGTGGTTTTTGATTAACCAAGCAGACCAAGATAAAATATCCGTTGGGTCTTATGTTTATTTAAAGGGAGAGTCATCTAACACTAATATTCAATATAAAATATTAGACATCCAATCGAAGTCAGCTAACTTCTTAAACACGTCAAATGTTGATCAGCCAGCTGGTATATATTTTAAAATAAAAATAGAGGATACTGTTCTGCCTCCTGTTACGTATTATACAGATTCTAATGCAGGTGGATTAAGTACATTAGCTCCTGTTGATTTTAGATTTGATGTTGCTGAGAATGCTATATTCTATGGTCGTGGATTAAATGATATGACCACTGGCGATTCTAATATATTTACAGGTACTAATGATATTAGATTCTATGTACAAATAGATAGTGTAGGCGTAACAGACACCTTTAAATATTATGCTACTTATGATGGTGCATATAAAGTTCTTGTTGCTAGTAACCAAGCTATAACAGCTGGTGTAGACCAAACACTAACATATTCTGGACAAAGTTGTGATATTAATTTTGCTGCAAACACAGGGCATAGATTAGACGACTATTGGGTTGTTAACTGTAGAAGTGATTTAGGTAAGAATATTTTTGGTGGAGATACTTATGGTCCCGACCCAACATATTATGCACTTACAACTCCAACTTTCTTTACATTTGACAATTGGAGTGTTAGCCCAAGTGATGATGAGGATAGACCAATTAAAGCTGGTGCTGTATTGACATTTAAGTACAAGGAAACAAATGGAACTGACCAATGGATTAGTCAAACATTTATTTCTACTAGAGATTATGTTAATATAGAAGAATGGTTTATTGAGGATTCTGCATATCAAAAATGGTCTCAACTAGATGATGCAAACCAAAGTATTGGACCTAAACTTATTACCTTCAGAAGAGGTTATATTATATCTACCGCAAGACCTGGTACAATTGACCAAGGAAGTGTTATAAGTTCGACTACATTAGCTTACCCTGTGTATATGTATATGTTTACAGCACAAGGGGGTACTAATCCTGCAACAGATACTGTATTGACTCTTCAGCAATCTGAAAAGCCATCTTTATTTGAAACAGTTCCAACTGACACCAACCAAGATATATACTATGAGCTTTCACAAACGTATCCTATTATCGATGGCAATCACTATGGAAATGTTGACAATCAGGACATTGCATTGGGTGCTCCGGCGATAATAGACTTAAATACGCTTGATTTCAACTCTGACTTTAATGCGTTTACATTTGGTAATGGAGTAGAAAGTTTTAGAATTAGAGACGACTGGAACTCGGCAACAATGCAATATAGTCCACGTGCTAATTCAACTATCGAAGGATATGAACAACAAACACTTGTTCAGGCACTAACTTATAGTGGTATATATACTCAAACATCTGCAATTAACAGATTGAATGAGTTCAACCTATCACTTGGTAACTTTAAATACTTGGATAGATTCTTTGGTTCTATTCAGAAACTATTCTCTCGTGATACAGATTTAATTGTTCTTCAAGAGAATAAGATATCTAAAGTGCTTTATGGTAAAAACCTATTGAGTGATTCAGTTGGTGGTGGTGTAGTAGCATCTATTCCTGAGGTATTGGGTACTCAAATTTCTTACGAAGGAGAATATGGCATTAGTTTAAACCCAGAAAGTTTTACTAAATGGGGTAACGATTTATTCTTTACTGATGCTAGACGTGGTGCTGTTATGGCATTACAACCTAATGGATTATTTGAGATATCTTCTCAAGGAATGAAGAACTGGTTTAAAGCAAATCTAGATACTAATACGGTAAAACTAGGTATGTTTGATCCATACTTTGAGCATTATGTTTTAGCGTTAGATAATGATAGACAAATTAAAACTTGCTCATTATCTGTAACACCTACATCTTTATCATTTGATGGTTTAGCTCAGAGCAAAACATTCTACATAGAATCTAATTCTGATTGGGAGATAACTGTTCCGACTAATACTTGGATTACATTAAGCGACAGATTTGGCTCTAATAATCAATTGATTACAGTTACAGTTACAGAAAACACAACAACTGCTAGAGACTTAGATATAACAATAAGTAGTTGTGCTGATGATGTTGTATTAAATATTAGCCAAACTGTTTTATACGATTGGTATGAGTTGCTAGATTGCGATACATCTGAAACATCTTATAGTATTCAATATGCAGCAGGGACTTACGAACTTAATGATCGTGTTACTTTTGGCGATGCAACATTTAATATTGTAGATGTATTACACGAAGAACCTGTTGGGGTATTAATAGATGTTGAATCTACAGGACTTCAGGGATGTCCTACTCCAGCTGCTTTTTGGTATCAGTTATTTAATTGTTTTGATAGCTCTACTGCTAATTCACAAAGTTATGCACCAGGTGTATTTAATATAGATGATAGAGTTACATCAGGAGGATCAACATATGTTATTACAGGGGAGATAGAATATAACCCTGGTGGAACATTATTAGCAATTACCCCTACAGGAGAAACAGGTTGTGAGACATTAACTACTTATTATGAGTTATCAGAATGCTCTCCTGGCACAGGATATGCTTTCACTACAATTGTACCTGGATCTGTTGGAAGGAGATATGTATTACCATATCCAACTGAAACATTCTATACTTATACAGGATCAACATTAACACAAAGTACTGTTCCTCCTGGATATAATGGTTCAATTCAAATAACATCGTTCTATAGTTGTCCGTAATATTAAAATAAGTAAATTTGTAAGCATATGGCTAACTATACAATAACATATTCTCCGAGATTATCAGGATGGACATCATACCACTCATACTTACCTGAGTGGATGGTGTCTATGAATAATTATTTGTACACATTTAAGAACGGTAATTTATACAAACATAACTCCAACACAACTAGAAATAGTTACTATGGCGTATTATACCCATCTAAAATAACAACCATATTCAATAATGATCCGTCTCAGACTAAATCATTTAAAACCATATCTACCAATTCAACGACTGCTTGGGATACAGCTATCTTAGCTGACCAAGGAGAGGGGTATATCGATGCAGATTGGTATGCATTAAAAGAAGGTACTTGGTACGCTTATATCAGACGTAACGAAGCCACACATAGCGATGTGTCTATGACATCTGTGCAGGGTATAGGTAATGTGACTACGTATGCGGCAGGAGTTCTTACGTTTGCGTTTAATATTGGCGATATTATTAGCACAGGAGATGCACTTTATTGGGTTAACTCAGGCGTACTTACGTTAATTGGTACAATTACCGCACACACTGCGACTACAGTAACCGTGAGTGTGACTGGCACAGCACCAACAAATGGGAGCTTTATTCTTTATGAGAAGAGCCCGGTAGCAGAGTCTAGTCCAACAAGAGGAACTTACTTGAGCGTAGAGTTTACAAATAACGATACAGATTACACAGAAATGTATATGGTAACTTCTGACGTATTCAAGAGTTATCCTTGATAATTTAATTATATTTGTAGAATGAAATTTAATATTAGGTTACTAAACGAAAGTGACTACGATAATACATTGGTAAAATGGTGGAAAGATTGGAGATGGCAAGCCCCTCCAAAAGAAATGTTACCCAACAATGGATTAGGTGGTTTTATGATTTCAAAAGAAGATGTGAATATTTGTGCAGGTTTTGCATATTTCACTAATTCAGGAATCGCATTTTGTGAGTTTATAGTATCTAATTTTGAATACAAAGACGAGGATAGGCACGAAGCCATTGAGTTATTAATTGAAACAATATCTCAGGCTTGTAAAGATGCAGGACATAAAGCTGTTTGGACTTGTCTTATTAATAATAGTTTGATTAGTAAATACGAGAACTGTGGATTTACAAAGTCAAATACCAATTGTACAGAAATGATTAAATTATTATAATATGGCAGCAATAACAGCAGCAGTAATCGCAGCAGGTGGTGCTGCATATAGTATTATTCAAGGAGCAAACGCTAAAGCAGAAGCTGAGCAAGCAGCTGGTAAGGCTGCTCAATCTTTAGCTCAGATGCAAGAAGCAGACAAGTTTAGAAACTTACAAGTTCCTACACTTGGATTAGAGATGGCTCAACAGAATGTTCAAGCACGTCAAGCACAACAACTTCAAGGTCTACAAGATATCGGTGCAGCTGGAGTACTTGGAGGTTTAACTGCACTTAATACTCAAGGACGTGCTGAAGACTTAGCGTTATCTGCTCAAGCTCAACAAGCTCAATATGCTCGTGATTTAGCTCAAGCAGAAAATGCCCAAAGTGTTGAACAAAGAAACATGGCTCGTCAAACATCACTAGAGCAACAAAGATTAACAGGTGCTCAAGCTGCTGCTGCTTATGGTCAACAACAAATCAATTCAGGTATTCAAGGATTAGCTCAAACGGCAGGTAATGTATTGGTTCAATCTATTAAGGATCAACCTTTATATAAAGCTGAAGACTCAGTTGTTGCAGGTACAAAAAATCAAGATTTTTTAAAGACACAACAATTATCAGACCAAATGTATAACAGGGGGCAAGGAGTATTAAAAACACCTATGCCTACTGGGCTACAAGCTATACCAAATGTAAATATTCTTAGTCCGCAACAATTACAAAATAATTATATGCAAGGCTTAAGAAATGCTCAGGGCCAGTTTGATGCTCAATATCAATGGTCACCTGGTTTAGGATGGGCTCAATAATTTTATAAAATATGGCAGAATTTGCAGGATATGTAGGCAATCAAGTACCTCCAATAGATTGGGGTAAAATTGGTACGGACTTATACGATAAAATAAATAAGGTCAACGACGAGAGAAAGGCTGAGAAGCAAAAAATCGACGATGATTATAATGAGGCATTTTCTAAAATAGGCGAGTACGAGCAGACCACAGATCAATCTCTAAACGAGATGATTTATAAAGGTGTTGATGAAGTTCGCAATGCCATGAAAACTCAATACGATTTATTAAAAAAAGGAGCCATTACAATGGCAGACTATAAGTTGTATAAAAATACTGCAATGACCGATTGGTCTACATTGAATAAAGCAGTTAAGGGTTATGGAAATACTATTGCTGGTATTCAAAAGATTATTACAGAAGGTAAAATGTCCGGACTTGGTCAATACAATGCATTGACTTACGCTAAACTTAGTAATTTAAAAGATGCTAAGATTATGGTTAACCCTGAAACGGGTAGACTATATCGTGCAAACATTGATCCTAAAACAGGAACTATAGCTTCCGACTCAGAAGTTTATAGTCCATCAGCAATGCTTAACCCAGGAAACTTGGTTGACTTGAAGGTAGATATTAACGATGGAGTGACAACATTCTTAAAGCGTGTTGCTGATTATGGTGTATCCATTGATAAAGGAAGTGGCAAGATTTTAAATATTGAAAGTGCTAAACAAAATCCTTCATTTAATAAAGCACTAGATGCACAAGTTAATGCACTAACTGTAACACCTCGCTCAACTACAAGCGTGCTTACTGATTATATTGGTGACTACCAATTCTTTGAGTCTGACGCACAGAAAAAGGAGTTGATAGCAAAAGGTGTCAAGGAGGAAAAATTAATCAAGGTAGAGAGAAAGAATGGAGTCTACGAGCCTGTTCCTACAGACAAGCAAGAAGAAGTTGCAAAGCAATATGTTCGTGACCAAATTGAAGTAGGTGTTGGGTATAAAGAAACACGTACTCAAGGATTCGCTCCAGTTAGAGAGACGGTAGAGAAGCCTTCTGCTGCTGATAAAAAAGAAGCAGATAGAATCGCTAAACTTGGAATAAAAGCTGAGACAGCTAATAAAATTTGGGCTGCTAGACAAAATAGTCCTCAATGGCCATTACTTAGATCTGCCGCTTCTGACCGTGGTTTAGATTCTCCTAAGGTTACTTTCGTTAGAGAAAGAGATTCTGCAGGAAATTTACTTCCTCCAATTATCAGAATTACTGGCAATGAGATGACTGTAGATGCAGGCGGCAAAAGAAAGAAGGGTGCATTAGTTGTTAGAGACTTAAAGAGTCCTGAAGATGTTTATACATATATAAATACCAAACAAGACCCGTCAGATGCATCTGCTGATTACATTCAAGGTAATGAGTATTTTGAAGCAAATAGAGGGCAATCTGCAGCACCTTCTGTGAGAAGAGTTTCAGCTGATGGCTATAAATAGTTAATATAAATATATAATGGCAAAACAAAAATTAGTAAAAAAAGGTAGCCAATATGGTATCTTAGACGAAGCGTCTAACACAGTATTACCTATTTCAGAAAATATGAAACTTGTTCAAAAGCAAGGGCAATATGGTATTCTTGATGGTGATTCTGTTATCCCTATTGATAACTTTTCTGAAACCATTACTGATTCGGACTTAGATATATTAAAAAAAAAAAATTCTACGGAATCCGTTGGTCAACCAGCTCCAAAACCTACTTCATCGGTATCTCCAAAGATTCAAGGGAGTGGACTTGTGGCTTCTCCTGCAAAAGCAGGTAAGGAAGAGATTGGTGTCATTGATGACCTTTGGAATTCATTTAAAGGAGCTGGTGCTAAAGCATTAGCTTCTATTGCTGCTGTGCCTCAGTTTGCACAAAATGCTGCTATAGATATTATGTCTAGTGTAACTGGACGCTCTAGTGATTTCAATAAATTACCATCAAATGTTAAGAAGCAAGTAAGAGATGCAATAGCAGGATCTCTTAGTGCAGCTACGCCTACAGGTCGTTTTGCACAAGCATCTCAAGAAGCTACAGACTATCTTAATAAAAAATCAGAAGACATCTACAAGAAGACTCGTCAAGAGGAAGTTGATGTTATTGATGAATTAGCTAAGTTTGGTGAAAACCCAAATGCAGAATCTATCCAAAAAATTCTTTATCAAGGATTAAAGACTACGGTAGAATCTATACCATATATGGCTATTGGTGCTGTTAGTTTACCTGCTATGGGTGCTACTGCTGCTGCTGCCAAAAGAGCTGAAGATGTAACAAAAGAAGGTAATGTTGGTATAGGTCAACTATTAAACGCTGGCGTAACTGGTGCGGCTGAAGCTGTATTTGAAGGTACAACTCAAAAGATTTTAGGTAAAGCGGCTAAAGCTGCACTTGGAAATCCTGCTGCATCTAAAGCAGTTGCTGAAGGATTTGTTAAGTCTATATTTAAAGATTTTGGTCAAGAAGGGGCTTCTGAAGGAGCAACAACTTTAATTCAAGAGTTATCAGACAAGATAACAAAAGGTGAAGATATTAAATTTTGGGATTTAGCTAAGAAGGTTGGCAATAGTGCTATTCTAGGTGGACTTTCAGGAGGAGGCATATCAGCTACAGGAGCAGGTGTTGGTGCAGCAAGAAGATATGTAGCAGGCAAGATTATGCCTAAAGAGCAAATAGAAAAAATAGACAATAATATTAAGACGATTCAAAGTCTAAATCTTGAGCACGGAGAGGATGTTGACCCACGTGTAAACGAAATTGTCAATAAAAAAATAGATGAATTATTAGCAGAGAATGAGGCTATTGTTTCCGAGAATGAAAAGATTGCTGAGAATTTATCTGCGGATCAGGTAAAAGAAATATTTGACATTGACGATAAATTAGAAGAAAACTATAATAGTGCAAAGTCTATTATTGATGATGCAGCTATGGATGATAACGCAAAAAAGTTATTATTAGATGATTTATTAAAACAACAAAATAACCTTAAACAACAAAAAGATGCCATTCAAAAGCAAGCAACAAGTGAAGTACCTGTACAGCCAGAAACCGGAATTAGCGGAGAAGTGGCGAAAGGAGAACCCCAAGCAGAACCTCAAGTCCCTGCCGAAGAAGTTAAAGTCGAAGAAGTAACAACTCCTTCTGAAACAATTGAAGTATTTCATGGTGGAGATTTGCCTTCATTAGAAGAAGGTAGACCTTTGTACGTATCAGAAGATGCTAGTCAAGCGAATGAGTATGCAAAGATGTCTGGGGGAGAAGTATCAAAATTCTTTTTAGACAAAAATAAAATAGCTAGCGAACAAGATGCTTTCGATATAATGGAAGAATTGGGGTTAGACTCATTTGGAAACTTCTTTGAACTTATTGATCCTAGATTTGATGAGGCATTTTCTGAAGAAGACATAAAAAGAGTTTTTGACACATTAAAAGAAAGAGGATTTGAGGCGGTAAAATATACTGATATTGATCAGAAAGATTTAAAGTCAGGTATTGAAAATATACTAGTTCTTGACGCCTCTAAATCACTTAAAACAGAACCAACTCCTACCACAGAAGTAAAAGAAGAAGTAATAGTTAGACCTGAACAAAAGGTAGAACAAGCTACTGCAGTAAAAAAAGGTATTGATGCTGTAAATAAAGCTGTGGAGCGTGGTAGACCTTTAAAGAAAGCAGTCGAAGGTGGTATTGCATTTATGCAAAAAACAATCGCTTACGAGCAAGCGGATGACGTTACTCGTGAGCAAATGCTTCGTGACATCAATAAGAAGTTTGGTGTAAAAGAAAAGAAGGCCCCATCCGTTAAAAAGGTAATGGGTGAAACTACTCAAAAGAAAGTTACAGTCAATGAAATGACTGCACTTAAAGACCAAATAAAACTTGAATCCAAAGCAGCTAAAGGAGCCGAGAAAGCTACTGACCAAATCAGAAAAGATGTAGTAGAAAAGGTTAAATCTTTTATTACTAGAGGTGGATTAAGTAAAGCACAACAAAAGTCTTTATTAAACTCTTTAGCTAAAACTAACATCTTAAACCCTGTAATGCGTGAGCGTTTATTCGAACGTATGCAAAAGATGTTCAAGCGTGCTGACTATCAGGATCGAATTAAAGAGGCAACTACATTTAGAAATAAAATCAAAAAGTTAGCCAAGTCAGATACGTTGCAGGCATCTGTTGCTAATATGGCTAGGGATTTTGGTAAAGTGATACCAGAGTTTACAGATGTTGACCAATATCTAGAAAAAGCTAGAGAGGTGTATGGTGCTATTAAAAAACCAATTAGAGTAGCTGCTCTTATTGAGGATATTAATGTATTTACAAAAAAAGAGTTAGCTAAACAAGAAGAGAAGGTAAAGAATACTTTACTTGACCAATACGATTATTTAGCTGAAGCTGGATTAATAGATGAGTCTATGAGTTTAGCTCAAATCCAACAATACATAATGGATGTAGAATCAGGTACTAAACCTGATGCAACTGTTAATGAAGCCAAGATTAGAGAGAATTTAGGTGAATTGTTTGACTCAATGTCTGATATCGTAGATTCAATTGTCAACGAAGAATACAATCCACTTACAGGAGAAGAAGTTGAATTGGATAATTACACAAAAAATCTGATTAAGAACTTTACTAGTATGGATTTGAATGATATGTCTGTTAGAGATTCATACAGAGCTGTGGAGGCATTAGAAAACTTCTTAGTTAATGGCATTGTTGATAATATGGAGACAATGTACAAGACTTATGAAGGTGCAGAGAAAGCAACAGGATTAGCTAATCAAGGCATAGTAGCAGAAAGTTTCAGAAGAGTCTTTGGAGGTAAGGGAATGAACTTCTTGTCTCAGGCTTGGACATCTGCATTCTCGCCTGTTAAATCTACATTGGATTTAGTTCATAGAAGCCGTGCTGTTGGATCAAAAGTTTTTGATGCAATGGGTCTTCGTGATTTATCAAACCAATCAAGTAGAGCTAAAACAGAAGCTAATAATATAGATAAGGCTTACAATGAGAAGTTTAGCAAAACTAAACCAAACAACAAGGATTTCAATGATGTAGAAAATGTATTCGAAAGAGGTATTTATGCTCACTTAAGAAGAAATCTTGTAGGTACAGCTGAGGAGATGAAGGCTGAATTCGATAGACGCAAAGACCAAATTGTTGAGTCTATTGACGCTTTATTAAAATCTCAAGATGACAAGTTAGTAAAAAGAGGTAAGATTCTTGACTCAATATTTGAGAACATAAAAGACGCTGAAGATATTAGTCAGGTTGAATCCTACATAGACCCAATTAACCAGGATGCAGTTAAGTGGTGGAATACTATTTTTGATAAATACTATCCTGAGGTAAAGCAGATTGCAGCCTCTGTGTACAATACGATATTAGAGGATGATATTAATTATTCTCCTGATAACTATGAGAAGATTGTAGAGGATAAATCTAAAGATATTGATGAGCCTTCTTCATACAGAATGGGATTTGATTTCTTAAATCAATCTAAATCAGGTACGTTAATGAAGAACAACCGTATCAAAGGTGTTCCTCAGAATCGTGTAATTAGTTTTGACTTCGATTACAATAACTCTTCTGCATTCCACAAAATGCTTACAGATGTAAGAACTGCCCCTTCTGTTCAGCAATACAGAGGATTTGTTCAGTCTCCTGCATTTGAAAAGATTTACCCAAATGTTAGAGAAAGAAATGTAATTCAAAATAAATTAAATTATTATGTAAACGAGGTTCGTTCTAAGAATGTAGCTACTGGTTCTGTTAACGAAAAGGCTTTTGCTAAAGTTATCCAAGCAGTTAGTAGATACGGAACATCTCGTGCTTTAGGTGGTGCTTTATCAGGTCTTAAACAAGCATCAACAGCCCTTGTTAACACAGCTGTTTCTTTAATGAATGATCCTAAATCATTTGGCAAAGGTGTGTCTTTATTAACTAATAAAGATGCAATGGACTTCTTAAATAATTCAGGATATGGTATTGCTAATCGTGGGTTAGAATCACAAACAGCCATTGAATCTGCAAATAAGATTATTGAGCAAACAGATGTTAACTCAGCTAATAAGGTAGCGGAAACTGTAGCAAAGGCAGGTAAGATATATCTAGAATACTCACTTAAGAATGGTGACGTTTTAGGAGCTAGAGCATCTTGGATGGCATATTATGTTCATAAGTTAAAGCAGCTTGGATACAACACAGATAATATTGATTGGAAGAATCACGAGTTAGTTAAAGAAGCTGGTGATTACGCAGAAGACCAAATCAATTTACAACAAAACGTATCTGATGCAGCAATGATGGGTAAGTTCTTGACAACCAAGAACCCATATGCAACTATTGCTAGATCAATGGTGATACCATTCAGTAGTTTTATTTTTAATGCTAAAGACAAGATAACTACAGATGTAACTATTCTTACATCTAAGAATTCTAACAAGCAAGATAAAATTGATGCACTAAAATCATTAACGGCAACTGGTGCCGAGATGGTTGCTTTTGAAGCAATGTCTGCTGGTATTAGTTCCGGAATTGTTGTTGCGGCAAATTCAATACTTGGTATTGATGAGGATGAAGATGAAAAAGAGAAAAGAAGAAATCAATATATAAATTCTGCATTCACTAGATTTACTACTGATGTATTATCACCAATACCTAATATTGGAGATAAGGCAGTAGTTGGAATTGTAAATAAATTGTTGGATTTGGCTCAAACTGATTTGGATGAAGAAGATAAGTTTAAATTATTCTCATACAAACCTGAAAGCGAATTAGATGCTATGTTAAATCTAATAGGGGGTATTCCAGAAGTGGCTACCAAACCTTTCATAAACATGGGCGACACTATCTATAAAATATCTAGTGATAGCTATATTGATAAATATGGCAATGAGATAGAGTTATCTAATGAAGACAAGCAAAAACTAGGATTAGTATTAGCTGTGGAATTACTAGGAGCAACTAACATCTTACCTTCTGAAGTAGTAAGACTAAATGAAAAAGTAAAGCAGACGATAGAAAAAGAAGCTAGATAATAAAAATGGGGACCATGAGTCCCCTTTTTAATTAATCACCTTATACGCAATTCTAACTTAAAAATCTTAGTTTGTATAGAGTTGTACTTAACAACTCTTGAGTGTTGTCTACTAATTGCTGCAAGTATCCGTCAGTTAATGTAGACTTATATGTTTCAAATGATGTCATCTTTTCTTTCAAGTAATCTACCATATCAAGACCCTCTTCTAATTTAAAAGATTTGTATCCTTTAATGATGCCATACTTACCTTGGTATGCCTCCACATAAGCGTCAAACTGGTCAGCAATGCCGTCATATAATTCATTCAAAGCCTTATGCTCTGCGAATGATGTCGTCTGCAAATGTGCAATGTGTGAGATATCTTGAATCTCTAGTAATGAGCTAACGTATTCTTGGACTGTCATAATCTTATATTTTCACAAAAATACTAAAATATATTCACTAGTCGTGCGACCTGCCCATTCTCTTTGTGGTGAATGAAGCCCTCAACAGCCTTGGGAGAATGCTGATATCCGGAACGATGGTGCCAACTATCGGTACCACTGGGAGATCGGAGAGACTCGACGCACACGCCCATATAATCCTTAGAAGACTTGTGGTGCACGTGATGAGTATAAATGTAGCGGTGTTTTGAGTCTGCCCACTCTTTACTTGCTTCATGAGCCATTAATAGGGGTAAGTCTGATACCTTAGCCCCATCTCCGTGTGTTGTACCAATTAGGTTTGAGCCATACTGTGTGTACTTACGGTGGGCAATAGAGCAATCAAATGTGATGTTTGGATTATTGTGGAACCAAGACTCGATTGCATCGGCTAAAAAGAAGCCATTAGTATAGTCGTGGTTTGATGGATTAAATACAAAGTGAACGTCAGCTATACCAATCAACATCTCGATGACCTCGATATATAGCTTCTTAGCGACTCTAAAGTTGTCGTACCACATTCCATCTGTGTCCTGTGGAGTTCCGCTTGTAGTCGTACGTTTTGGGGTGTCTATGTGAAGGATATCATTGCCACCTACAAAAAGAATCTTGTCAATATTAAAACCTGATGCTTTCTGTACAATTCCACGTACACCATCAAGTACACGTTGGACAGCAATTTGATTGTTGTAGTCATCTCCAGTCTCAAAAGAGGAGGCTAACTTACCAATGTGAATGTCAGCTGGGTCAACAACTAATAGGTGACCATCCTGAATGTTACTGCGATCTAACTTAGGGTATACAGGTGCGTGCTTTTGCATCTCAGCCACGATATCAGCTCGCATGTCATGATACGTTTGCACTGGGTCTTTCTTGTCAACCTTGACAAAAATAGACTGCTTGTCAGTCTTCAACCAGTAGTGCGATACCTCACCGATTGGTGCACCTTCTTTATCACACTCATCGTTTAGGCTGCGATGTTCTGTCTTTAAAATGTATTCTGAAATTCTTTTGCGAAGAGTATCTACATTGCGATCGTGCATACTGTAGTGTTCTTGTACTCTTCTAGCAATGTCGGCTTTGTTAAGGTCGCCCTGTTGGTGTAGTTCTAGTGCGTATTCTAGGTAAGGTTTCATCACGTAATTGATTTAATTTTTCGATTAGAATTGAAATAGAGTCTTGAAGGTCTTCGTACTCTTTGTCTATAAGAGCCTCATATATCTCGTCTGTCATCTTATTGATGAAGCGAATTGTTGTGTTAGTATAGTCAATATGCTCTTTCATAAACAAATAAAGGGGAAGTGTAAAACGATAAACACCTCCCCTTCAAAAAAATTATCACTTTAACCTTTGTAAATTTAGTTAAATATCTAATTACTTGTACATTTTTAATAAAAAATTTATAAGAACCCATTTTCAAGGACACCACCGACCAAAGCCTGAGTGGTTTTAAATGGGTAAACCTTATTAACCATCACAAGATAAGCAGTCTGGATCCGTTGCACGTGTAGCAATATCAGCACGCAAAACAGACTCAGTACGCATGTAATACAATGTTTTGATACGCTGTCTCCATGCCTCCATGTGTACCTGATTAATCCACTTAGGTGTAGCCTGAGATGGGAATGCTAGGTTCAATGAAACAGATTGGTCAATGTACTGCTGACGGATACCTGCCTGCTTAATTAATTCTAATTGGTTTATCTCCTTGAATGTTTTGAATACATCCTTAACTGGAATATGGTCATCGCCTTCAGGATTCTCAGTCAATTTTCCATTCACATAGAACCAATTGTCTAATTCAGCAATGTCTTGGATTGATCCACCATCAGCAAGAATCTTATCCCATATCTCCTTAGTGTTAATACCAATCTTCTTCAATACCTTCTCGAGCTCTCTGTTCTTGCGAATGAATGTACCCTTAGCTGATTGGTCTGTGAATACGTTAGCTGCCCAAGGTTCAACACCAGCAGATACGTTACCACTTAGCTTGGAGTTAGATACCGTAGGAGCAATAGCACGCAAGTGTGTGTTACGCATTCCTGTCTCAACACACCACAATGGCTCACCATATTCTACAGCCATGTCACGTGATGCACGCTCAGACTCAATCTTAATCTGAGAGAATATCTTACGTGTCTCAAACTGAGCAAGCAATCCTTCGAACGGAATACCTTTCTGTTGTAAGTACGTATGCCAACCTAGAACACCTAGTCCAATAGCACGACCTTTCTCAGCAAAGCGAACTACATTCTCAAAGCCTTTCATGTTCTTAGCTTTCTGAATGAACTCCTCAAGCACGCCATCTAGGAACCATGTAGCTACATAGATTAAGTCTGTGTCTTTCCACTCGTCATACTTAGCTAAGTTAACAGAAGATAGACAGCACACAAAGCTATGGCTCTCATCTGTATGCAACACGATCTCCGAGCAGATGTTAGTCATGTACACCTTCAAGCTATTCTTCTTATATGCCTCAGGGTTTTGCTTGTTGACATTACCTTTGAACATAATGTACGGCTCACCTGTAGCCTTACGCTTCTGTAATAACTTACCCCATTTGCGACGTGCATCTGGGTCACCATCTTCTAGCTTACGCATAAACTTGTCACCCACCACAGCACATTGGTGTAGGTTCAAGCACTGGCGATTCACGTCACCCTTAGGCTCACGAATCTCCAACCAATCCTCAAAGTCTTTGTGCTCAATGTTAAGGTTACTAGATGCCGCACCACGACGTACATTGCCTTGTGATGTTGCAAGAATAGTAGAGTCAAAGATTTTAGTGAATGGGATAACCCCATCAGATGTTCCGTTCTTAGATATCTTTGATCCTGCAGGACGGATGCGATTGAAACCTACGCCTACTCCACCACCATGCTTTGCAAGTAGCATCATTTCTAAGTTCTTGGTACCAATGTCATAGACTGAGTCAGCTATGTCAATACCATAACAAGAAATAGGTAAGCCACGATCAGTGCCTGTGTTAGATAGTACAGGTGTTGCTAGGTTTAACCATCCATTCCAGATGTATTGAAAGAACTTGTCAGCCATCTCAGGCTTACCAAGTCTATCAGCTACAGCACGGGATACACGTGCGTATGCATTAATTGGTTTCTCTCCTGCAAGCAGGTATCCACCTGAGATTGTCTTTACGTATTCGGGTGAGTTACCCCAAGCTGGGAAGTCTACATCTAGCTCCCATCCTAGGTTCTCTGCGTGATTAATCATTTTCTAAAGATTTAATTAGTTCAAGTAAAAATTCTATCATTTGCACAGCACTCTCTGAGCTACTTGCATCTATCGAAGCGGTTGACTTATCGGGCAACACTATCTCCATTTTTATTGGGGAATTTGGCATAGCTAAATGATGTTAAAAAGTTTGTTAGCGGCTCTATCTCATCAAAGTACATATACTCATCATCAAATATATAAGCCTTCCATGTACTAAGTTTCGCCTCATCGTCTGCATTTGTTATTAATGATGTATGCCTAGATACTACATATAAGTAATAATAAAAGTCTTCCGGGTATCCTGACTCATGTTGAGAGACAAGAACTTTCTCAAAACCTAAATCTATTAGGTCTTGCTCGTGGATAGGATGGTGCTTTATCATTCCTTTATGAAGACTCCGTTAGTTGTTTTTCCCTTGCGATGCTTAATCTCATTCCATGCGGAGTTCAATGCTTCTTGTGGTGTTAACCCACATTGCATTGTTAAGATGATAAGAGTAACGAACGTGTCACCTAAGCCGTCAATCAATTCATCAGGCTTGTTCTTGCTGATAGCGGAGGCCGCTTCACCCAATTCCTCAACAACCTTGACGAATTGAGACTTTACAAATGATGGGTCAATCAAACCTTTGTCGTTAGCCCAGTCATGTACGTTAATAATTAGTTGGTCAAAAGATAATTCTTCCATTGTTTATTTTGTTTAGTTTAAATTTATTTAATAATCTCTTACAAGAGTATAAGTTCCAGAAAATTCATCTTGTTTATTATTAATTAATGCTTTCATAAATGCAAAAGAATCTGAATCAAAAACCATATATTCTTCAAACCATTCTTTTTTATATTCCAACCAAATTTGCCTTATAATACTTATTGATTCGTGTTTTGTATTTTTGCATAAAAACAATCTTGTTTTTGATCCATATCCAGATTGATCTCTATATTCATACACCTCAACAATTCCATCTCTGCATTCTAAGTATTCATTAACTAATGATTCATTTTTATTTTCTAAATCAAGATAAATCTTATCTCCTCTATTTAATTTTTCCATTATATTATATTTAAAACATGTCACTCCAGTCCTCACCTTCGTTGGCTTTGCTGTAAGCAGTTGGTCTGGTTGCAAAAAAATCTGAGTGCTCAACGCCTGCTGTCAATTGGTAGAACCAATCTAATTGTTCAGCAGCCGCAGGATCGTAAGCAAATATGGCATCATAGCCTAGCTCCAATAACTTATCGTTGATGCGTTTGTGCATAAAATGTTTAAGGTCGTAAGCCTTTAAGTTTTCTAAGTCACCTCTTTCAAATATCTTGTCGATGAATTTCATCTCCATATCCAAGGTTAACTTAGCCGCCTCAATGATGGCATCCTTTGCATCTGTCTTTAGGTCAGGGAATTCCTCACACATATGACGGAACAATTGACACCCCATCTTAGAGTGCAGAGCCTCATCTCTTACTGACCATTTCATCTGTTGACCAACACCTTTTAGTTTATTGTTCAATTGGAATGAATAGAGTACAGCGAATGAACTATACAATGCTACACCTTCAGTGAACGCTGAGAAGATAGCTAATGACCTAGCCACATCTCTACGAGCTGGTGCACTAGTACAAAGTATTTTGTAATTGTAATGATTAGGGATAGCGGTTAAAGCCTCTATGCGGCCCGATATTGCAGGCTCATGCATAAACCCTTCATAGTCTGTTAATCCTAGCGTGTCGTTAAGATATGAGTACGCTGTGGCGTGCACAGTCTCTTGTGCTCCGAACATCATAGCCATCTGAATGATCTCATATTTAGGAAACCAGCTAGTCACCATGCCTGTCCAATAGTCTGACACAGCACATTCTGTCTGAGCAAAGCCAAGTAAGATGTTGCCTACTACGTGCTTCTCATTCTCTGTTAGATTTTCATTCCAATCTTTTACATCGGATGACATAGGAATCTCTGTATGTAACCAGAATGCTTGGGCTTGCTTCAGCCATCCTTCTGTGTAATACTCTGGGTACTCGAAGGGTTTGTATGCAATACGTTTTTCAAATAAACTCATAAGATGCTATAAATCGTTTTATTGTTTTGTCTTTAACTATTAAGTTCCCATCTGATATCTCATCCAAGAACTGGTCAATGTCTATTTGCTCAAGCAATTCGACTGTAACCACTTTATCTGGTTCTTCTTTGTGGTCAAGATATATCTCGCCTTCAGAAGCGTAAAACCTAAAATACTTAGGCTCTTCTTCAATAACACTGAACGCAATTACACGTTCAAAATCTCTGTCTAATTCATTAGAGAAGTGCACCATTGCATCAGCTATCTGATCAAAAGTATCCTCCCGCATCGAGCTCATCCATTTGAAGAGACTCTGTGGTACTGCTACCATCTGTCTCTCCTCGAAATACCTCGACACTAAATCCGTGTTTTCTGAGTTCATTTAGTCTAAATTTTTGTAAGTCTGATACTTTTCCTGTTGGTGTTTTCACCTCGCTAAACAAAACTCCCTTGGTCGGATGCAAAGCTAGTAAGTCAGGGATTCCGTTCTTGTTAGTCTTAATTAACTTAAGAACATAATACCCTTCTTTCTCTAGTTGCTTAATTCGTTTGGATTGTATTTGTTGTTCTGACATGGGGCTACGAATTTAAGAAATCTTTCTTGAAGAAGTTTAAGGTATAGTCCTTTTTTTGTTGGACCACTTCGTAAATCTTTTCCTCGATTCCTCCAATCGTAAATACCCAGTACACCTTGTTAAACTTTCTGTCGATGGTGGTCATCCTATCCTTGCTTTGCCAGTAAGATGTTGCACTAAAGTCTATGTTATAGTACACCAAAAAGTCGGCATTTCGGAGGCTGATGCCTTCACGTCCTGATACAATCTGAAGAGCAATATTCTTGCTAGTTGTATTGAACTCTTCAAGGTCATCAGTTAACTCATCACCGAACACAAACTTTAATGCATCCCACTCAGCCTTGAACTTATAAAAGATTCCTATCTTCTTGTTCTTAAACTGATCCTTGATGTAGGTAGCCTTGGTGTAATCAAACACTAGTCTTCTACCTGACTCAAGAATGATGGTGCCTGAGTACATCTGATGCAACTTGTTCATCATCTTAGCTCCAGTGTCAGCAAGTATGGTGTCATCATCACCTTGCACAACTGAATCTTTCTTCAGTTTGTTAGCTAACTTATAAGTCAAAGGGCTCATGCCAACTCTAAGTACTGCCTCCTCTACTGATGTAGTGAAGCCTGCTTTCTCTTGGGTGAACGATATCATCAGATGCTTGATGGCATCCATAATTTTATCTTTTAACGCACCTGAGTAGTCATTAACTTTCATTGCACCTATGTACTTTATTTTTACTTTAACATAGTCATTAGCCCACCGATAAAAGTTAGCATAAGATTTGAATGGGTTATTAGGATGTACATAAAGCTGGTGGTATATCTGAGAGTAACTCTCAGGTGTCGGTGTGCCCGACAGAAATATAACCTTTGAGTTAGACTTCTTCACCAAATCTTTAACCTGCTTCGCTCTTTTGCTAGGCTTAGGGAATGCACCCATCGTGTGTGCTTCATCACAAATTATGAGGTTCCAATTTGTCCCCTCAAGTTTATGTAATGACTCATAGTTTACACACGTAAGGTTAAAGTTACAACCTAAATCTTTATGGTCTTTCTTAATACCCGGCACCACCTTTAACTTAGTGATGAACAATACCTCTTTAGCACCTAACGCATCGCATATAGCTAATGATGTCATGGTCTTACCGGTCCTTACCTCCATAGATAAGTATAGCAGACCATGCTCTTTAATAATGCCAACCCCGTCGCTTACTATCTTCTTCTGGTAATCCCTTAGTTGTATCATTTGCGTATGTTTCGTTGTAGTATTCTTCTGTATCTAATCCATAAATATGGCCTAAATCATGGCAGTCTTTATAAGCATTTTTTATCTGCTCTTTCTCCGACTCAATATAAGCAGGACCAGATATGTTTAAAAATCCTTTTATGTTGGATTCAGGCATCCTTAATATCTTCTCTATTAAGTGAGTCATTGCTGTTTTATTTTCCATTTTATTATTTGTTACCACCTTGAAAAGCCATACTTCCCCTCTTTCCAGCCTTCTTCCCTTGCCTTGCTTGCAATCCTCTTATGTTCTTCCTCTTCTACCTTTAGTAATGATTCAATCTTATCTTCAATCATCCTTGGTGTATCCAAATCCATTGGGAATGTTTTCCTAACCCATTCCAACATTTGTTGCATTGCTGTTTTATTTTCCATTGTAGTATTTATTATAAACGTCTTCATATGTAATTACTTTCAAATCGTGATCATGAAATGATGCCGCAAAAAACATACATGCATCTGACATTAAACCCAATGCTTGCTCTTTTTCCATTTGTTTGCTTTTCATAATAATGTTATCTAATACATCATAATTAATTATTACTTCATTATTAAGACTATATTTACATTCAAAGTGCAACAACTCTTCTAGCCATTCTACTGCTGTTTGTTTATTCTCCATTTTCTTCCATCTTTAAGTGAAACAATCCCTCCTCAGGGTATTCTACTACCTTCCAGTAATAATCGCATTCTCCATTTTTATTTGGTGGGTCAACAAAGTATGATTGCATAAACTCATTAGGCATAGACGTGAATCTAAAACAGGTTTCTTTTTGGGGACAATCACCCCCTGGGCACATTGCTATATCAGGCATTATCTTGTGGTTTAAACTCCGTCATATATTTATAGTCCGTAGTATAGGTGGTTTTATTTTCAACAGAATAAACTTTCATATCAATCTTGTACCCAGGGTTATCTGTTATGCGATTGTATGTCCAAGCATTATCCATCCAAATGATTCTATTGTTAGGATAGATAAAGTAGTTACCATTATCCATCTTGAACACGTGACCACACTTATGTTCAGGTGTCTCAGAAAAGTTAGTGTCTAGCATAGACTTATTTTCAAATGCCCAATCCAAAGTAAACAAGTAAGTTCCTTGCCTCTTTACTCCTGTAATAGATATAAGATCAGCTTTTAATCCTGACATCCTTGCTCTAACTTGCACATCTACGTATGAACTGAAGCAGTCCCAGTATATATGTTCCGTAAGTGGTAATACTTCGGCATCATTTCTCCAGCAAAATGCGTGAATAGGTCTTCTTGTCCAGTTTACTCCGTTCTCCAAGAACGCCTCAAACAAAGGAACCCTCTTTTCGATTGATGCTACCGAGTGCACATCGCATAGCGTGTGTTCTTTATGTCCCGATTCGCTATTAAATAAAAACTCGTTGCGAATAAAACAAGTAAGGGTTGGTATATTATGATTTAAGTATGGCATTTTAAAGTAATTCTAATTGTTTATCTTCTTTTAATGGAAACACCATCCACTTACCTGCACCATCACGACCCTCTACAGGGTTGCTACCAGTTAAATGCAAGCAGTAGGTACGTAGCCACGAATTAAATCGTTGCTTAGATAGCATACGGAACATTCCGTTGTTATCCGCTATGAATTTATCGAACACATCATCAGGTCTGAATCGCTGATTCATTGGTATGAATGATGGCCCAAACTCGTGAGCCCACTCAGCAAACTCAGCGTTAGTTTCTGCCCTGAACTTACGTTCTTTAAGGTTCACAAAGTTACATTTAACTAGACCAGTATTCAGGTACCCTTGCAATACTTTGATCATATAGTTGTCGAACGCACACCAGTCATCTTGGCTCCAATCATTGAACAACAACCGACCAAACTCATCCTGAGGTGTGAAGTCTTTAGAATAGAATTGCTTGAACTCCATCTCCCACTTACGCCTCTCAAATGAATTACCCTTACCTTGGATAGCGTAGTTGGTCGTGATGACCACCTTAGGTGATTTATGGAATGGAATCTTAATTGCATCCTTGTTCTTACGCTCAACCGTGATACCCTCAGTTACCACCGAGAATAAACGCTCAAAGTCAAAATTCTTCTTTACATCATCGAACACCAACACCTGCGTGTCTGTGCTCACTAACTGATAGGCAAATGACTTATCAAACGAGAATGACTTACCATCAATGGTGACTGCCTTCTTCATGCGACTGATGCCGTTCATAAATAGACCCTTACCAGTACCTCCCTCAGGATTCTCTGATATCACCTCATCATTAATGATTACCGCAGGGCAGTAGCCACCATTTTTAAATGCGTGAAGGATGAAACCAATGGTTGACTCGATGGATGCCACACGTTGGTCATCATTGCCACCAATGTTGCGAATGAATGTTTTGTAATCACACTCATCTGCGGGACAGAAGATGAAGTCACGTTGGATGACTTGGTCTGACCACACGTATCCACCTAAGTCCTCGTAGTTTAATAGGACAGTTTGATTCTTAGTCACCTTGACCACACCGTTCTTGAAGTATAGGTACGCCTCATCCTTTGTGTCCTCCACAAAGTAGATGTTGACCGAGTCAAGCATAGACAAGAAGTCCTCTCTAAAGAATCGAGTCTTATCAGCAAAGTAATTGTACACGCTTAGATCCTGGAAGTTATTAAGGATATGGTTTAACACAAAGTCCTTGATGTCATCCTCAGTACACATCTCAATTAAGTTCTGATTGATACGTACAAAGATGAAGCCCTTGTTACCCTCAGGCACATACTTGCGATACCCATTGTTTTCTAAGAATGTCTTGAGCTCGTAGTGTATCAATGTCACCACACCCTTGTCACTCTTAGTCCAGAATGTATTCTTGCTTTGCTCCTCCTCGATTCTAGTTAATACTGAATCAATCGTTCCGTCCTCCACTCCGGAGGCTTTCAATTGAGAACGGATGTCTTTTTTTGGCACGCCACGACTTAGTTGATTCTTTGCAAAGTCAACACGTGATGTGTCCTCAAAATACTTGGTAGCATACTTGTCTGTATGGCGATAGGCTGAGTCAATGATACCTTGAATCTCTTTGGTTGTAAAGTCCTCAGATGCAAATGCCATCATGCGATACATCGCCTCAGATTTAGACACGCCATACTCGTTGAACGCCATGGCTAATACAAATAAGTTATTGTTGCGTGCACCTGACACGAAGCCAAACTTATTGTCCCACCACTTAGCAAGTCTATTAATGATTTCGTTCTCATCATCGATAGGGATGGTTGGTCTCATGTCCTTGGTCACGTGCTCAATCTCCGCATCATCCACCTTGTTCCACTCGATAGAGTTTACATTAACAAAGATGGTCGGATCGTAAGACTCGTAGCACACACGTGATACATTCTTGGATGTCTTATCAAACTGCTCGCAATTATAGTAAGCCTCCAGTGCATTGAAGAATGACTTGTGCTTGCTTGCATCCTTTGGTATCTTAACCAATACCTTCAAGCCATTACCTGATGGCGATATAAAAACTGAGAACGTATAAGGGTCATTAGCCAGTTCATCTTTCTTGGCTAATATCTCATCACTTGATGGGAAGTTGTCAAAGTCTAAACATATCAGACCACTATGCTCCATGAGAGCCGAGTCTTCACGCTTAGAGAACGTACCTGAGAAACATATCGCAGGCAACTCTTGCTTGAGCTTGTTACGTAGCTCCTTATCTTTCTCCAATCTGATTTTGCGGACAATGTCTTTGGACTTACCCTCTTTGACTCTTGAGAGTATAGCCAAGACATCCCGATAGAATGGGACAGATGTCTCTTTTATGTTAGAAAAAATAGTTACTTGCATTTGCGTACTGGTGGTTCAAATTTTTGTTCTAAAAATTCTCTGTATTTAAGGTCGCTGTCATCATAAGACCATTCACTATAAATCGATGACCAGGTTACTTTAGGTTTTTCTGAAGAGAATCCATCTAATGTATATTCAGTATAAGAAACCAAAGATTGTAAAGCAGTTCCAAATCCATATGTAAAACCATTATCGAACCTAACATAGAAAACACCCGATGGTCTTGTATCATATACTTCACCCCATCCATACTGGATGTGAAATACTCTATCATTTATTTCAAACATATCGTTTTAAGTTAAAGTTGTACACTTTTTAGTTTTTTTATGTACAAAATTTTTAATTTGTACACTAGTTAACTAATTGATTATTAGTATATTATATTCTTTTATGTACAAAGTGAACAAAATATATAAGAAAAGAGAAAAAATAATTTATCTAAAAAGAAAAAATATATATTCATCTAAGTCCCACATATTTTGTTCATTTGTACACAAGATTAGAATGGAAGATCTTGTTCTTCAACCGTTGGAGTTGGTGCAGGAGCCGGAGCAGGTGCACTTTGCTTAGCCGTAGAGCCACCATCTGATGACCATACTAACTTCGCATTACCCAAGTAGTTTCTAGGGGATTTAGCCTCACGCTCTTCCTTAGTTTGAGACTCGTAGATACTAGCTAAATTTTTGTAAGCGTCCTCCTCGTCATTTACAGAGATAGTAATGTTAAGGTAATTGCCTTTCTCTCCTTTAACTAATTTGTCCTTAGAGATTTTTGATACATCAATAGATGCTGAAAATAATTGTGCCATAATTGTTTTTGTTTTAGTTTAATTTTTTATTATTTTAGATATTACTGATTTGTTTAAAGGGAAGGATGCGACTAATGGATTCAATGTCATATCAAAATATTCTTCTTTA
>JACCDO010290695.1_pt1 | contig 35833 bp, 25 predicted proteins | sample 7446101 | NCBI WGS metagenome assembly JACCDO01 (sample SAMN15323440, study PRJNA562643) | freshwater metagenome | isolation source: river surface water | place: USA:Blue River Watershed | collected 2017-08-16 | reverse complement strand
CGTGGACTCCGGAGACGATCGGATCCATGAGCATCGCGGCGGCTTCCGGGCCGAAGCGACGCGTGGCGAATTCGACGACGGTTTCGCCGGGGTGTCCTCCCTTGGCGCGGAAGGGTTCGGAGAGCAGCCGAAGCTTGCCGCGCCAGGAGAGCAGCTTGCTGGTGAGGATCGTCAGCGGGCTCGGCCCTAGGCCATGGAGCTGACCGCGGGCGAAGATGTAGCGCCGCGCGGCGCGCATGTCGGCCGACTGCGTGACTTCGCCCAGACCATAAGTGGCCAGCAGCGCTTCGTCCTCGGAGCCCTCGAGCTGCAAGGTGTTGGGGCCGGTCTCGACGATCCAGCCGTCCTCCCTATGGGTGCGGATGGAGCCTCCGATGCGCGAGGAGGGCTCGAGCACCTTCACCTTCGCGCCGGTGCGGAGCATCGCGTGGGCCACGGCGAGGCCGGCTGGTCCGGCACCGAGGATGACTGCGTCGTAGCCCATGCGTTATCTTCGGCCGATAAGCCTAGGATTGGCAACCCTGCGTCGTTCGGGCTGTCTGGTAAGCATGAGGACCTTCTTCATCCTGCTCCTGCCTCTGGCCTGCCTGGCGGACACCGTCACCATGAAGGACGGCACGTTCCTCAAGGGCCGCATCGAAAGGGTCGTCGACGGCACGATGGAGTTCAGGGCTCCTTCCCTCGGAGCCGCGAACGTGCTGAAGTTGAACCTGGCTCAGGTCGAATCCTTCGTCACCGACGAATCCGTACGCGTCAGCGCCGGCGGCGCCGTCTCGGATGGCGTTGCTTCGGCTTCGGGCGGCCGGGTCGTCACGAAAGGCGGACTTGAGGCCGTCCCCCTAGACCGCGGCGTCGAACTCTGGCGTGAGCCATCGCAGCGCCCTTCGGAAGCCGGTGAGAAGCGCGAATGGGTCACCCAGGCCGACGCCGACCTCTCCGGGCGCAGCGGCGTCGTCTCCGGCTCGGGCTTCAGCACGGGCTTTTCCGCCAGAGGCGTGACCAAGGCCGACACCATCATCGGAGGCGTGCGTTTCATGCGCGCCGAAGCCCAGGACCGCATCTCGGCCGACGACCTTCATGCGACCCTCTCATATGAGACGAATCCGACCAGTGTCGTCTTCTGGTATGTCCGTACCGATACCGGCTTCGACAACGCGCGTCAGATCGATTTCTTCTCGGTCAATGCCGGCGGGCTTGGTTTCCGTCTCTTTACTGACGCCAAGGGCAAGCTCGACGCGCGCGCCGGTCTCGCTCACCGCTTCGAGGTCTTCTCCGATTCATCCCAGCCCGATCGCTCGGCGCCCTCGGGCGACTTCGGGTTGATCTTCAACCGAGAGCTCGGCTGGGCGGCTTGGGACACCTCGGTGAATTTCGTCCCCTCCTTCCAGACCAGCGGCGATTACTATGTTCGCCATGAGAGCAGCCTGAACATACTCCGGAACAGCGGACCCCTTTCGCTTAGGGTCGGGCTGGCCAACGACTTCCGGTCCAAACCCCTGCCCACCCAGGCCAAGACCGACACCGCCTATTTCCTGCGCACGACCTATGTCTGGAAGTGAGCAGGCGGGGTTTGTCTAAAAATAGACACGACTGCCTAAAAAGACACAAAACCCCCTGTGAATGGTTACCTATTGAACCGTGGCACAGGGGGTGCTTTGAAATTGTTCGTAATTAGTCATCTTTCCAATCCCCCAATCCATGAGCACCAACCCAGCCCGTCGCAACGCCATCGAGGCGATTGCCTCCCAGCCTCGCCTTCAGGGCAGCTTCGACTTCCGCAATGAGAAGATCGACCTGATCTACGGCCAGAATGTCTTCTCCCTCGATAAGATGGAGAAGCGCCTTCCGAAGGACGTCTTCAAGTCCCTCAAGGCCAGCATCGAAGCCGGTATCAAGCTCGATGCCGCTGCTGCCGACGTCGTCGCCGCCGCCATCAAGGATTGGGCTCTCGAGCGTGGCGCCACCCATTACGCCCACGTGTTCTACCCGCTCACCGGCTTCACCGCCGAGAAGCATGACACCTTCTTCGAGCCCAACGGCAACAGCACCCTCGCCCAGTTCTCCGGCAAGGCGCTGATCCAGGCCGAGCCCGATGCGTCCTCCTTCCCGAACGGCGGTCTTCGCTCCACCTTCGAAGCCCGCGGTTACACCGCCTGGGACGTCACCTCTCCGGCCTACATCTTCGACACCGAGAACGGCTCCACGCTCTGCATCCCGACCGCCTTCGTGTCGTGGAAGGGCGAGGCCCTCGACAAGAAGACCCCGTTGCTCCGCTCGATGGCTGCCGTCAACAAGGCCGCTTCCCGCGTCCTCGCGCTCTTCGGCAAGAAGCACGGCTACATCTCCGCTTCGTGCGGTCCTGAGCAGGAGTACTTCCTGATCGACTCCCGCCTCTTCCACCTCCGTCCGGACCTCTACACCTGCGGTCGTTCCCTCTTCGGCGCCAAGCCGGCGAAGGGACAGGAGTTCGAAGACCAGTACTTCGGCACCATCCCTGACCGCGTCCTCGCGTGCATGATGGAAACCGAGCGCGAGTGCTTCAAGCTGGGTATCCCGATCAAGACCCGCCACAACGAAGTCGCTCCGGCCCAGTACGAAGTGGCTCCGATCTACGAATCCGCCAACGTCGCCCACGACCACCAGATGCTCACGATGACGCTGCTCCGCCGCGTCGCCGCCAAGCATGGTTTCGTCTGCCTCCTCGCCGAGAAGCCCTTCGCGGGCGTCAACGGTTCCGGCAAGCACGTCAACTGGTCCATCGGTGGTTCCGGCGTCGGCAACCTGCTCGAGCCCGGCCACAACCCGCACGAGAACGCCCAGTTCCTGACCTTCTGCTCCGCCGTGATCCGCGCCGTCGACCTCCACCAGGGTCTCCTCCGCGCTTCCGTCGCCTCCGCCGGCAACGACCACCGCCTCGGCGCCAACGAAGCTCCGCCCGCCATCATCTCGATCTACCTGGGCGACATGCTCAACGAAGTCATCGAGCAGGTGAAGAAGAGCGGCTCCGCCTCGTCCTCCCGCAAGGGCGGCCACATGACCCTCGGCGTCGACACGCTGCCCGTCCTCCCGAAGGACGCCGGCGACCGCAACCGCACCAGCCCGTTCGCCTTCACCGGCAACAAGTTCGAGTTCCGCGCCGTGGGCTCCGCCTTCTCGGTCGCCGGTCCCCTGACCGTGCTCAACACGATCATGGCCGACTCGCTCGACAAGCTCGCCGACGAACTCGCCGCCGCCCTCAAGAAGAACTCCGACTTCAACTCCGCGCTGCAGGGCGTCCTCAAGGACATCCTCACCAAGCACGGACGGATCATCTTCAACGGCAACGGCTACTCCGAAGAGTGGCACAAGGAAGCCGCCAAGCGCGGTCTCAAGAACCTCCGCACGACCCCCGACGCGCTCCCCGAGATCGTCTCCAAGTCGTCGATCGAGGTCTTCGAGCGCCAGGGCGTCCTTTCCAAGGCCGAGCTCGAGTCCCGCGAAGAGATTTACACGCACTCCTACGTGCTCGCCGTCAACACCGAGTCGAAGCTCGTCTCCGACATCGCCAAGACGCTGCTCCTCCCGGCCGCCCTCAAGTACGCCGCTGACCTGACCCCGGTCGAGAAGACCAAGTCCGGCGGCAAGCTCCGCAAGGAAGTCGTCGGCCTCGCCGACGAACTCTCCTCGGCCATCGAAGCCCTCGACGCCGCCCGCGAAGTCAGCAAGTCCGACACGCACGCCCAGGCCAAGCACTCCTGCGACAAGGTCCTTCCGGCCATGCTCAAGGTGCGCGCCGCCGCCGACGCCCTCGAAGAGATCGTCGCCGACGAATACTGGCCGCTGCCGTCCTACCAGGAACTGCTGTTCCTCCGCTGAGCCTGTCCGGCTTTGCCGAGACCAAGGGCCGAACCTCCGGGTTCGGCCCTTTTTGTCGGCCCGACCCGCCGGCCACCCCGCCAAAGCAGAAGGCCCGTCGTGATGACGGGCCTTCGGGTGCTTGGATCAGGACGGACGCTTAGGCGTTGTCCCACTTCTTGCGCAGGTAGGCGCTGAAGTTCTTGACCTTCTTCTTGCGGCGACGGCGTTCGGCCGGCTTCTCGAAGCCTCGCTTGGCGCGGGCGTCCTTGATGATGCCCTCGCGGTCGATCTTCTTCTTGAGGCGGCGGAGAGCCTTGTCGACGGTCTCGCCTTTGCGAATCTTGATTTCTACGGACATGTGAGCGTTTGGAGGGTCGAAAGAACAAGGGGGGAGGGCGTTCGTCAACCCCGAATCCTCAGGGAATGAAATCGTGAATAAGTGGCCCGCGGGGAGGGCACTAGACGCTTGCGGCGGGGGTAGGGCAGGCCAATCGTGCGTTTCACCCCTCGATGTACCTCAAGGAAATCGTCGCCAACGGATTCAAAAGCTTCGCCGACCGGACCCGCATCGAGCTCCGTCCGGGGGTCACGGCTGTGGTCGGACCCAATGGCTGCGGCAAGTCCAACATCGTCGACGCGATCCGCTGGGTCCTGGGCGAACAGTCCGCCAAGTCCCTGCGCGCCCCGGCGATGCAGGACGTCATCTTCGCCGGCACCGACCGCCGCAAGCCCCTGCCTCAGTGCGAGGTCGAGCTGATCTTCGCCGACTGCGAGAAGGAACTGGGCACGGCCTTCGCCGAAGTCTCCGTGATGCGCCGCCTCCACCGCGAGGGCGCCAGCGACTATTTCATCAACGGCAAGCCTTCGCGCCTGAAGGACATCCAGCGCCTGTTCATGGACACCGGCATCGGCCGCATGTCCTACTCGTTCATGGTGCAGGGCCAGATCGACCAGATCCTGTCCGCCAACCCCGCCGAGCGCCGTTACCTCTTCGAAGAGGCCGCCGGCATCACCCGCTATAAGGCCCAGCGTCGTGAGGCCCTCAACAAGCTGAGCGGCGTCGACGCCAACCTCGCGCGCATCACCGACGTCGTCAGCGAGGTCGGCCGCCAGATCGCCTCGCTCCGTCGTCAGGCCGCCAAGGCCCTGCGCTACCGCCGCCTCCGCCACCGCTTCACGCACCTCGACCTCGCCTGGCATGCCAAGCAGTTCGGCGACCGCCGCGCCCAGGTCGCCGCGCTCGAGACCGATGCGACCGCCTGCCGCGCCGACGTCGCCGCGCTCACGGACGGACTCCGCGACCGCGAAGCCGCCCTTCTCCAGACCCGCGCCCGCCGCGCCGAACTCGCCGAACAGGTGCAGCTCGCCCAGCAGGCCCTGTTCGATCTCCGCACCGCGCGCGAGAACGCCGAGAACGAAGCCCGCACGTCCGATCTCCGCTCCGATGACCTCGCGTCCCGCCTCGCCGAGGCCCGTCGCGAAGCCCAGGAAGCCGAAGTCCAGATCGCCGAATACGAACTCCGCCTCCGCGGCAGCTCCGACGCCAAGTCGACGGCCGCCGGATCCGTCTCCGCCACCGACGCCGCCTACCGCGAGAAGACCGCGCAGGTCGAAGAGGCCGCCCGTCAGGTCGTCGAGGCCGAGAACCGCCTCCGTCGGGCCCGTCAGGACATCCTCGTCGCCGAAGGCGAGATGACCCGCGCCCGCGGCGACGTCACCAACCTCGAAGTCGACCTCCGCGGCTACCAGTCGCGTCACGTCGACCTCTCCGACTCGCTCACGCAGGCCAAGCAGGACCGCCTCGCGCTCGAACAGCGCGTCAACGAGTCCGGTGCCGTCGTGACCACCCGTCACGGCGAACTCCAGGCCGCGCGCGCGGCCGAACAGGAAGCGACCGAGAAGGGCCGCGATCTCCTCAACGATTTCCGCGCGCTGCAGCAGACCATCTCCGAGCAGGACCGCAAGGTCGCCAAGCTCTCCGCCCAGCTCGGCCTGCTCGAGCAGATGCAGTCCCGCCTCGAAGGCTTCTCCGAAGCCGCGAAGGCCGTCCTCCGCGGCGAGTTCGCCGAAGAGCTGCGCTCCGGCAAGGCCTCCGCCCTCGCCGATCTCGTGACGGTCGTCGACGTCTCCGCCGCCGCCGCGCTTGAGAACATCCTCGGCGCCGCCTCCGAGGCCGTCGCTCTCGACTCCGCCGAGTTCCTGCCGGGCATCGTCGCCAAGATGGGCGAACGCCAGCTCGGCCGCGCGGTCTTCCAGGTCGAAGCCCCGCCCGCCTCCCGCGCCGGCTCCGCCGCTCCCGGATGGCTCCGTCCCGCGACTTCGGCCGTGCAGGCCAAGTCCGCCGATCACGCCCGTCTCGTCGCCAACCTCTTCGACGGTTGCTACGTCTGCCCCTCACTCGGCGACTTCATCCAGTGGTGGCGCGCCAATCCGGGCTTCGAATTCTTCCTCGTCGCGACCACCGACGGCGACCTCGTCGACCGTCGCGGCCTCGTCTACGCCGGCAAGCCCCGCAAGGCCGCCGCTAACGCCGGCTCCGGCGTCTTCTCCCGCGAAAGCGAGATCCGCGCCGTCCGCACGTCGCTCGAGACCGAGAACGACCAGCTCACGACGCTCAACGAGAAGGCCCTCGGCATCCAGGCCGCGATGGACGCCAACGAGCTGGACGTCTCCGCCGCCCGCGACGCCACGCAGTTCGCCGCGCAGGAACTTTCCGTCGCCCAGGCCGACGAGCGTTCGGCCCGCCAGACGCTCACCGCCGCCGATGACCGCATCCAGCGCGAGGAGCGTCAGCTCGCCGAACTCGACAACGCCAAGGCCGAGGCGCTCAAGCGTCGCGACCGCGCGCAGGAAACCCTGACCGCCAAGGACGCCCAGGTCGCCGAACTCCGCGCGATCATCTCCTCCGGCGAAGGCCAGCTCGAGTCCGCCCGCGCCGAAGCCGAGCTTCGCCGCAACGCCCTCGGCGACGTCCGTCTTTCCCTCGCCGAGCAGCGTCAGCGCCTCGAACTCGTCGGCCGCGAGCTCGCCGACCTCGAGTCGCGCCGCGCCGAAGCCACCGCCCGCCTCAACTCGCGCCGCGTCGAAGCCCAGCAGAACGAGAAGCTGATCGCCGAGCTCAAGGCCCTGGCCGTCGCCGCCCGTGAGACTTCCGCCCGCCTCGCCGGCGAGGTCGAAGTCGCCAACGCGAAGCTCAACGAACAGCGCGTCGCGCTCACCGAGACCGACGCCGCCGTCGAATCCGAGGACCGCGTCCTTTCCGTCGACCGCGACCGCCTCCGCGTCGCCGACACCCGCCTCAAGGGCCTCGAAGTCTCGCTCGCCGAGCAGACCTCCCAGTGCGGCTTCATCGTCGAGAAGGTCCAGGCCGACCACCAGCTCGACGTCGCCGACGTCGACTGGCGCCTCCAGCTCTGGCTTTCCGACGGCGAACCCGAAGGCATCGCCAGCTTCGACGACCTCGAAGAGACCGACGAGGAAGGCTCCCGCCCGGCCCCGAAGGCCGTCGCCCGCCGCGGCGAACCGACCGCCGAAGACCTCACCGCGATGGAGTCCGCCGACTGGCCGCCCCTCGTGCGCGAGATCGCCGACCTGCGCGACCGCATGGCCGGCATGGGCTCCGTCAATCTCGTCGCCGTCGAGGAATACTCCTCCCTGCGCGATCGCCACGACTTCCTCACCAAGCAGAGCGACGACCTTTGGAAGGCGAAGGAAGAACTCACCAAGGCGATCGAGGAGCTCAACCAGACCTCGCTCAAGCTCTTCACCGACACCTTCGAGCAGGTCCGCAAGAACTTCAAGTTCACCTTCGAACGCCTCTTCGTCGGCGGCGCGGCCGACCTCACCATGGTCCAGGCCGAAGACCCGCTCGAAAGCGGCATCGAAATCGTAGCCCAGCCGCCCGGCACCAAGCTCCGGGGCATCACGCTGCTGTCCGGCGGCCAGAAGACGATGACCGCCGTGGCCTTGCTCTTCGCCATCTACATGGTGAAGCCCTCGCCGCTGTGCGTGCTCGACGAGCTCGACGCCCCGCTCGACGACGCGAACGTCAGCCGCTTTACGGACATCATCCGCGAGTTCACCCGCTTCTCCCAGTTCGTGGTCATCACCCACAACAAGCGCACCGTCTCGGCGGCCGACGCCATCTTCGGCGCCACCATGCAGGAGAAGGGCGTCACCCGCCTGTTTTCGATGCGCTTCAACAAGGAGCGCGACGAGGCCGAGCCGACCCAGCCGGGCGGCGGCTTCACGATGGCCCGCTGAGGTCGCTTGCCTTGGACGGCCGGCCGGTTAGGGTGGGGGAGTCATGCTCCGTCATCTCACCGCGCTTGTCCTCTTGCCGGCCATGGCGCTCGCCGGCGTCACCTTCGAGACCGATCAGCGGCCCGTCAACCGGGCGGCCCCTGGTTCCAGTTATGCCGACATGCTCGCCCGGATCACGCCTGCCGTCGTCAGCGTGCGCACCGCCGAGGTCATTCCGCAGTCGGTGCTCAAGCGTTACAGCGGCCGCATCGACCCGGACAAGGTCATGCAGGACCCGCTGTCTGGCGAGAAGCTCCTGCCCACCGGACTCGGTTCAGGCACGATCATCCATCCTGACGGCTACGTGATCACCAATCGCCACGTCGTGCTGCAGGAGAACCGTCGTAGCGTCGCCACCACCGTCATCGTGCAGCTCGCCGATCGCCGTGAGTTCCGGGCCAAGGTCCTCGGGGTCGACGCCGGCACGGACATCGCCGTCCTGAAGATCGAAGGCCGTAACCTGCCTTACGCCAAGTTCGCCGACAGCGACAAGGCCCGCGTGGGCGACGTCGTCTTCGCCATCGGCAATCCGCTCGACGCCGGGCTCACCGTCACCTCGGGCATCGTCTCGGCCTTGGGTCGTTCCGGCAAACTGGGCATGGGCATGGCCTTCGAGGACTTCATCCAGACCGACGCCGCGATCAATCCGGGCAATAGCGGCGGGCCTCTCATCGACTTCGAGGGACGTCTGCTGGGCATGAACACCGCGATCAAGTCCGGCACCGGCCTCAGCGTCGGCCTCGGTTATTCCATCCCGTCCAACCTCATCACCGCCGTCGCGCTCGACCTCGCCAACCAAGGGCGCGTCGTCCGCGGCCTGATCGGCGTTCAGGGTGAGGATCTCTCCGTCGCCGAGGCCAGCAAGCTTTCGCTCGGACAGAACGGAGGCGTCCGGCTCATCGTGGTCTCCGAGGAGCTCCCGGCGGCCAAGGCCGGCCTCAAGGTCGGCGACATCGTCGTCGGCCTGAACGGCAAGCCTGTCGAGAGCTGGAACGAGATGCGTCTGGAAATCTCGCGTCGTCGGCCCGGCGAGGTGCTCACCTTGAATTACATCCGCGAAGGACGTGGCGCGCTCGCGCGTCTGACCGTCGCGGAACGACCGCTCGACCGCTGAGCATGGGCGCGCTTTCCACATTCCGCAATCTGGCCGGCGGTCGTCTGCCGCCGCTCACGCGGACGGCCTTGCTCTGTGGATTCAGCGCGTTCGTCGGCGCCTTGGTCTTTTTCAGTCCAGGCGCAGGGGGGCGTCCGGCGGCTCGTCCTTTGGCTCAGGGCATCCGCTTGGTCCCCCCGGGAGATGTCCGCACCGAAAGCGTGGTATTGCTGGACAGCTCGGCGGTCTACCTGCCTGCGCCATCGAAGTCGGCCAAATCGGGGCGGGGTGAAGTCGGCCAGCCTGAGGACACCCCTTTCGCCAAGGCGACGCCGATCCTTCAGTTCGACCCGGCCAAGCCGTTGGGTGAGGACTCCACTCTGCAAGTTCCCCGCCAGACCATCCCAGCCGCGGCACAGGCCATCCCTCTGGCAGCCCAGGAGCCCCTAACCACTTTCGGATCTAAGGGGTTTCGGGACCTAAAGATAGAGCCTCGGGCGGCTTTTTTCGAAGTTTTCTCGATGGAAGGGGGCTATAAGTCGCTAATTAATGGGAAAATTGCCCACTTTGATGATAAAAATAAGACTTCAGAGGTAAGTTTTGATAAAAACGCCCCCCTTGGTGGTAATTTTGAGGTAATTCTGAGCGTAGACAGCCTCGGCCAAGCTCCCCTTGGGGCCGTGCTGAGGCATTCTGGCTCAAAAGCTCTGGATGATGCCGTCCGGCGCTGGGCAGGTACGATCCCATGGGGGCAGCGTCTGCCTCCGGGAGTTTACCGTCTGGTGGTGGGTCCCTGAGGTCTCCCAAAAGGGTTGTAAAACCCTTGCAAAAAACCGCTTGACGGAGGGGGTTTCGATGGTCATTCAAACCCTTCCCTTCGCGGCTCAATGCTAGTCGACGGTTCGCCCCTGTAGCTCAGTTGGCAGAGCGCGTCCTTGGTAAGGACGAGGTCGCTGGTTCAAATCCAGTCGGGGGCTCCACCACTTTCCACACACCAAACCTAACCACCTCCTCACCACCAAAAACCATGGCCAAAGAGAAGTTCAACCGCACCAAGCCTCACGTCAACGTCGGCACCATCGGTCACATCGACCATGGCAAGTCGACCACCACCGCCGCCATCGTGGCCGTCCAGGCCCGCAAAGGCCTGGCTGAGAACAAGTCCTACTCCGAAATCACCAAGGGTGGTACCGTCCGTGACGCCACCAAGACCGTGACCATCGCCGCCTCGCACGTCGAGTACGAGTCCGTCAACCGTCACTACGCCCACGTCGACTGCCCGGGCCACGCCGACTTCGTCAAGAACATGATCACCGGCGCCGCCCAGATGGACGGTGCGATCCTCGTCGTCTCCGCCGCCGACGGCGTCATGCCCCAGACCAAGGAGCACATCCTCCTCGCCCGCCAGGTCGGCGTGCCGAAGATCGTCGTCTGGCTCAACAAGGTCGACCTCTCCGAGCCTGACCTGATCGACCTCGTCGAGATGGAAGTCCGCGACCTCCTCAACAAGTACCAGTACGACGGCGACAACGCCAAGATCGTCCGTGGTTCCGCCACCGCCGCCCTCGAAGCCAAGCCCGAAGGCGAGCAGGCCATCCAGAACCTCCTCGACGCCCTCGACTCCGAGATCGCTGAGCCGAAGCGCGAAACCGACAAGCCCTTCATGATGTCCGTCGAAGACGTCTTCTCCATCACCGGTCGCGGCACCGTCGCCACCGGTCGTATCGAGCGCGGCGTCATCAAGGTCGGCGAAGAAATCGAAATCGTCGGTCTCCGCGACACCCTCAAGACCACCGTCACCGGCGTCGAAATGTTCCGCAAGGAGCTCGACCAGGGCCAGGCCGGCGACAACGTCGGTCTCCTCGTCCGCGGCATCGAAAAGAGCCAGATCGAGCGTGGCCAGGTGCTCGCCAAGCCGGGTTCCATCAAGCCCCACACCGTCGCCAAGGCCCAGATCTACGTCCTCAAGCAGGATGAAGGCGGCCGTCACACCTCGTTCGCCAACAACTACCGTCCTCAGTTCTTCTTCGGTACCTGCGATGCCACCGGCACCGTGATCCTCCCGGAAGGCGTGGAAATGGTGATGCCCGGCGACAACGTCACGATCACGATCGAGCTGCAGAAGCCCGTCGCGATGGAAAAGGGCCAGCGCTTCGCTCTCCGCGAAGGCGGCAAGACCATCGGCGCCGGCCAGATCCTCGAAATCACCAAGTGATTTCCTGACCAAAAACGACCTACTACGGTGCCGAGGCCCCCTCAAAAGGGCCCCGGCATTCGTCTCTTTAACCACCAGTACAGGACGGTAGCTCAATTGGCAGAGTAGCGGTCTCCAAAACCGTTGGTTGTGGGTTCGACTCCCACCCGTCCTGCCACTCTCCACCACACACCACCAGCACCATGTTCAGCTTCCTCGGACGCCTCCGCGCTTTCTGGAACGAGACCATCACCGAGGTCTTCGTCAAGGCTTCGTGGCCCACCGCCAAGGAGCTCGCCGACTCCACGCTGGTCGTGATCGCCGCCGTCGCCCTCCTGGGCGCCGTCGTCTTCCTCTGCGACTTCTCCCTCTCCAACTTCGTCCAGTTCGCGACCAAGCTCGTGCGCTGATCCGCCCCCATGTCCTCTCCCTCTGATTTCCGCTGGTACACCCTCCAGACCCTCTCGAACAACGAGAGCAAGGTGAAGCGTCTGCTCGACAAGGCCATCAAGGACGAGGAGATGGGCGACTTCGTCGCCGAGATCCTCATGCCGGTGAAGACCGTCAAGGACTTCCGCAACGGCAAGAAGCGCGAGAGCGAGATGAAGCTCTATCCTTCGTATCTCTTCGTCCGCGCCCGTCTCTTCGACGACGAAGGCACGCTGCTCGAGGCTCCGTGGAGCTTCCTCCGCAAGACCGACGGCGTCATCGGCCTCATCGGCGGACAGAATCCCGTCGCCCTCAAGACCGAGGAGATCAACACGATCCTCCAGCAGGTCGCCGACGCCGCCGACAAGGTGGTGCCGAAGATCAGCTTCAACATCGGCGAGCGCGTCAAGATCACCGACGGTCCCTTCGCCAACCTGGCCGGCAACATCGACAAGATCGACGCCGACCGCGGCAAGCTCGAGGTCTCCGTCGACATCTTCGGCCGCTCCACCCCGGTCGAGCTCGAGTTCTGGCAGGTCGAACGCGACGACCGCGAGTGATCCCTTTTCATCAACCCATCCATCTAAACACCCACCATGGCTAAGAAAGTCGTCGGCGAAATCAGGCTCCAGCTCCCCGCGGGCGCCGCTAACCCTGCTCCTCCCGTCGGCCCCGCGCTCGGCGCGAAGGGCGTCAACATCATGGCGTTCTGTAAGGAATTCAACGCCAAGACCAAGGACCAGGCCGGCATGATCCTCCCGGTCATCATCTCCGTCTACCAGGACAAGTCCTTCACCTTCATCCTGAAGTCCCCGCCTGCTTCCGTCCTCCTCAAGAAGGCCGCGAAGATCGAGTCGGGCTCCAAGGTCCCGAACCGCGACAAGGTCGGCAAGGTCACCAAGAAGCAGCTCCTCGAGATCGTCGAGCTGAAGAAGAAGGACCTCAACGCCGTCAACCCGGACAACGCCGCCCGCATGATCGCCGGCACCGCGCGTTCGATGGGCATCGAAGTCGTCGGCTGATTTCACCCAACCCTAAACCAACCCAACCACTGCATCCCGCAGGAGACCAAAAGTCGCTATGAGCAAAAAACCCAGCAAGCGCTACCGCGCCGCCCTCCAGGTCGCCGACCTGAAGGCCAAGTATGACGTCACCCAGGCCGCCGAGATCATCAAGAAGATGCCCGGCGCCAAGTTCGACGAGACCGTCGAGATCTCCGCCTTCCTCGGCGTCGATCCCAAGCAGTCGGACCAGATGGTCCGCGGCACCGTCTCCCTCCCGAACGGTTCCGGCAAGAAGATCAAGGTCCTCGCCTTCACCGAGAACCCGGCCGAAGCCCTCGCCGCCGGCGCCGATTACGCCGGCCTCGCCGACCTGATCGCCAAGGTCAACGGCGGCTTCCTCGACTTCGACGTCGCCATCTCCACCGTCTCCGCGATGAAGGACGTCCGTCAGGTCGCCCGCGTCCTCGGTCCGAAGGGCCTCATGCCCAACCCGAAGTCCGGCACCGTCTCCGACGACCTCGCCAAGACCATCAAGGAAGTGAAGGCCGGCCGCGTCGAATTCAAGATGGATAAGACGGGCAACATCGTGATCGTCATCGGCAAGAAGTCGTTCACCGCCGCCCAGCTCACCGAGAACGCCCAGGCCGCCCTGGCCGCTCTCGTCAAGGCCCAGCCCGCCGGCTTCGCCGGTGGCCGCTTCATCAAGTCGATCACCATCAGCGCCAGCATGAGCCCCGGCGTCGCCGTCGACCTCAAGCCCTACTCGGCCGCCGTCGCGACCGCCTAACCTGAACACGCCCAAGAGAACACACGAACATGCGCGCTGAAAAACAATTCCTCGTCGACGAAGTCGCCGCCCAGCTGGCCAGCTCCAACTACCTGCTGCTCGCCAACTTCACCGGCGTCACCGTCGAGAACGCGACCGCCGTCCGCACCCAGCTCCGTGCCCACGGCGCCGAGTACCACGTCGTCAAGAACAGCATCCTCAACATCGCCGCCAAGCAGGCCAACCTGCCGGACATCTCCGCCCACCTCAGCGGCCACACGGCCCTCGTCACCGGCGGCAACAACCCGACCGGCGTCGCCAAGGTGCTCGTCACCTTCTTCAAGGACTTCTCCAAGCTGGAAGTGAAGGGCGGCGTCCTCGACGCCAAGATCCTCACCAAGGCCGAAGTGGAAGCCCTGTCGAAGCTGCCGTCCCTCGACGGCATCCGCGCCCAGCTCCTCTCGCTGCTCTCCACCCCTGCGTCGCAGTTCGTCCGCCTCCTGGACGCCAAGCGCCAGAAGGACGAGAAGGCCGCCTAAACCCTTTCCCCGCGGAGGCGTCGCCATGTGGCGGCGTCCGAGCGGGGGGAACCCAAACCAAAAAACAACACACATCCAAAGAACCCCGGTTAGGGGCCTCGCGCCCTCAAATGTCCTTCATCGGACGCTAACCATTCAAGGAACCAAGATACCATGAGCAACATCACCAAAGACCAAGTCATCGAGTGGCTCAGCGCCCAGTCCGTCCTGGACATCGCTAACCTCGTGAAGGACCTCGAGACCAAGTGGGGCGTTTCCGCCGCCGCTCCTGTCGCCGTCGTCGCCGCCGGTGGCGCCGCCGCCGGTGCCGCTCCCGCCGAAGAGAAGACGACGTTCGACGTCATCCTCAAGGGCAAGGGCGCTACCCCGATCAATGTCATTAAGGAAGTCCGCGCCATCACCGGCCTGGGCCTCAAGGAAGCCAAGGACCTCGTCGACGGCGCCCCGAAGCCCGTCAAGGAAGGCGTGTCCAAGGACGAAGCCAAGGATATCGAGACCAAGCTCAAGGCCGCCGGCGCCGAGGTCGAGGTCAAGTAATCCGTCTTCCGACGCACATCTGCGAAGCGGGGAGGGTAGCACCCTCCCGGGTCCGGCGACCCCTCCCCGCTTTTTCTTCCCAACGGCCGCCTAGTCCGACCCCACCAGGCAAACCAGTCAGCACCACCGAATCCACCCGACACTCCGAGCCCACCTTCACCAGCCATGCCTCAAGAGCGCAAAAACTTCGGTAAACTACGCGAAGTCATCCCTCCGCCCAACCTGATCGAGAACCAGATCTTCTCGTTCAACGATTTCCTGCAGCTGGACGAATCCGCGTCCGCCCGCAAGAACGTCGGCCTGGACGCCGTCTTCCGCGAGGCTTTCCCGGTGGAGAGCAACAACGGCAACTTCCGCCTCGAGTACCTCGAGTACGGACTGGTCATGCCCAAGCAGACCGAACTCGAGTGCATCCGCGAAGGCACGACCTACGCGATCTCGGTGATGCTCAAGCTCCGCCTCCGTGAGAAGGGCGCCTTCAAGGACGAAGAGATCCTGATGGGCGAGATCCCGATGATCACCGACCGCGGCTCCTTCATCGTCAACGGCGCCGAGCGCGTCGTCGTCTCCCAGCTCCACCGCTCCCCGGGCATCTGCTTCGAAGAGTCCGCCCACACGAGCGGCAAGATGCTCCACGCCTTCCGCATCATCCCTGACCGCGGCACCTGGATCGAAGTCCAGTTCGACCAGAACGACCTCCTCTGGGTCTACCTCGACCGCCGCCGCCGTCGCCGCAAGTTCCTCGTCACGACCCTCCTCCGCGCCTTCGGCTACAAGGACGACAAGGACATCCTGGCCCTCTTCTACCAGCACCGCGAACTGACCGCCAAGTCCGCCCTCGACCTCGATCCGGAAGAACTTTCCCAGCTCGTCTACGCCGACCCGATCGTCGACGTCGAGACCGGCAAGGTCGTCGCCAAGCAGTACGACAAGCTCTCCCGCGAGACCCTCAAGGAGATCCACAAGCAGCTCCCGAAGCAGAAGTTCGGCGTCTTCGACACCGCCTTCGACAACGGCTCCATCATCCTCTCGCTCCGCAAGGACATCGGCGCCGTCCGCAACGAGGAGGAAGCCCTCAAGGAGATCTTCCGCAAGCTCCGCCCCGGCGAGCCCGTCAACGTCAAGGGCGCCCGCGCCCACATGCAGCGCCTCTTCCAGGATCCGCTCCGTTACGACCTCGGTCGCGTCGGCCGCTACAAGCTCAACCAGAAGCTCGGCCTGAACGTCTCCCTCGACACCCGCACGATCACCCCCGAGGACATCGTCGAGGCCACCAAGCTCCTCTGCAAGCTGAGCGCCGGCGACGGCGCCATCGACGACATCGATCACCTCGGTTCGCGCCGCGTGCGCAACGTCGGCGAGCTCCTCGCCAACCAGTGCCGCGCCGGCCTCAAGAACGTCGTCAAGACCGTCAAGGCCCGCATCAACGAGTATGACCAGAGCGTCGACTCGATCACCCCGCAGAAGCTGGTCAACCCGAAGCCCTTCGGCAATTCGATCCGCGAGTTCTTCGCCCGCAGCCAGCTGTCCCAGCTGATGGACCAGATCAACCCGCTGGCCGAGCTGACGCACAAGCGTCGTCTCTCCGCCCTCGGGCCCGGAGGCCTCAACCGCGACCGCGCCGGCTTCGAAGTCCGCGACGTCCATCCGTCCCACTACGGACGCATCTGCCCGATCGAGACCCCCGAAGGTCCGAACATCGGCCTGATCAACTCCCTCTCCACCTACTCCCGCATCAACGAGTTCGGCTTCATCGAAGCCCCGTACCGCAAGGTCGTGCGCGGCAAGGTCTCCAGCCAGGTCGAATTCATGACCGCGGACCAGGAAGAGAAGTTCAAGGTCGCCCAGGCCAACTCCGAGCTCGACGATTCCTCCCGCCTCAAGGGCAAGGTCACCGTCCGCTACCGCGACGACATCCTCGAAGTCGACCCGGAAGACGTCGACTACATGGACGTCTCCCCGCAGCAGGTCGTCTCCGTCGCCGCCGCGCTCATCCCCTTCCTGGAGCATGACGACGCGAACCGCGCGCTGATGGGTTCCAACATGCAGCGCCAGGGCGTGCCGCTCGTCGTGACCGAGGCCCCGTTCGTGGGCACCGGCCTCGAACGCCGCGTCGCCATCGACTCGAAGACCGTGATCGTCGCCGAAGGCCCCGGCATCGTCGCCGCCGCCGACTCGCGTCGCATCATCATCACCAAGGACGGCGAGGTCGCCCCCGCCCAGCTCGAGAACAAGAAGTTCAAGAGCGAGCCGGCCAAGGGCGTCTACGTCTACGACCTCCGCAAGTTCCTCAAGACCAACTCCTCCACGTGCTTCAACCAGCGTCCGCTGGTCCGCCGCGGCGACAAGGTCAAGCAGGGCGACATCATCGCCGACGGCGCCGCCACCGACAAGGGCGAGCTCGCCCTCGGACGCAACGTCCTCGTCGGCTTCATGCCGTGGAACGGCTACAACTTCGAAGACGCGATCCTGCTCTCCGAACGCATGCTCAAGGACGACGTCTTCACGTCCGTCCACATCGAGGAGTTCGAAGTCACCGCCCGTGACACGAAGCTCGGGCCCGAGCAGATCACCCGCGACATCCCGAACCTCGGCGAGGAAGCCCTGCGCAACCTCAACCGCGACGGCGTCATCCGCATCGGCGCCGAGGTGAAGCCCGACGACATCCTCGTCGGCAAGATCACCCCGAAGTCCGAAGGCGACCTCGCCCCCGAAGAGAAGCTCCTCCGCGCCATCTTCGGCGAGAAGGCCCGCGACGTGAAGGACACCTCCCTCCGCGTGCCCTCCGGCATCTCCGGCATCATCATGGACGTGAAGGTCTCCTCCCGTACCGACAAGGACGACGGACGCCTCTCGCCCAACGACCAGCGCCGCGCCCTCAAGAAGGTCAACGAAGAGTACCGCACGGCCGACTCCCGCCTCCGCGAAGAGATGACCGAGTCCCTCTCGAACATCCTCCTCGGCGAGAAGATCCCGCTCGACGTCAAGAACTCCGAGACCGGCGAAGCCATCATCCCGGCCAACCGCAAGATCACCAAGACCCTCCTCCGCCGCCTGGCCTCCGTCTCCCGTTCCATCGAGATGAACGACTCGCCGGTGAAGCAGAAGATCCGCCAGATCGTCGACGGCTACCACCGCCGCTTCGACGAGCTTGAGCAGGAGCGCGCCCGCAAGGTCGAAGCCATCGAACAGGGCATCGACGAAGGCGGCGCCATCAAGAACGTCAAGGTGTACATCGCCACCAAGCGCAAGATCCAGGTCGGCGACAAGATGGCCGGTCGCCACGGCAACAAGGGCGTCGTCGCCCGCATCGTGCCGGTCGAAGACATGCCTTACCTCGCCGACGGCACCCCCGTCGACATCTGCCTCAATCCTCTCGGCGTTCCTTCCCGAATGAACGTCGGCCAGGTCCTCGAGACGCACCTCGGCTGGGCTTGCTCCAAGCTCGGCCTCAAGATGGCCACCCCCATCTTCGACGGCATCCCCGAGAAGCAGATCCGCGAATACCTCAAGCAGGCCGAACTCCCCGAGACGGGCAAGGCGATGCTCATCAACGGTCACACCGGCGAAGCGTTCGACCAGGACGTCGTCGTCGGCTACATCTACATGATGAAGCTGAACCACCTCGTCGCGGACAAGATCCACGCCCGCGCCACCGGCCCTTACAGCCTCATCACGCAGCAGCCTCTGGGCGGCAAGGCCCAGTACGGCGGCCAGCGTTTCGGCGAAATGGAAGTCTGGGCCCTCGAAGCCTACGGCGCGGCCTACACCCTGCAGGAACTCCTCACGGTCAAGTCCGACGACGTCGCCGGCCGCACCAAGATCTACGAGCAGCTCGTCAAGGGTGACAACACCCTCGTCAGCGGCACGCCCCAGTCCTTCAACGTGCTGATGAAGGAGATGCAGGCCCTGTGCCTGGATGTCCGCCTCGGCTCCACCACCGCCACCCCGGATCGTAACTGAGCGTCCGACGTACCCACACCCAGACCTTAACAGACATGATTCACCCGGAGCACACCCCCGAGTTCACCGCCAACGAGACGAAGGAACAGTCCTTCGATTTCGTCTCCATCTCGATCGCCTCGCCCGAGGAGATCGTCCAGTGGACCGGCGAGCAGTTCCTCGACGAACTCGACGAACACGGCAACCGCAAGGTCAAGGGCCTCAAGGAAGTAAAGAGCCCTGAGACCATCAACTACCGCTCGTTCAAGCCCGAGCCGAACGGCCTCTTCTGCCAGCGCATCTTCGGACCGGTCCGCGACTACGAATGCTACTGCGGCAAGTACAAGAAGGTGAAGTACAAGGACGTCGTCTGCGACAAGTGCGGCGTCGAAGTCACCGTCTCCCGCGTCCGCCGCGAGCGCATGGGCTACATCCGCCTCGCCATCCCGGTCTCCCACATCTGGTTCCTGAAGAGCATGCCCAGCCGCCTGTCGCTGATGCTCGACATGACCACCCGCCAGCTCGAGCAGGTCATCTACTACCAGAAGTACCTGGTCGTCGACCCGGGCGCCACCGGCATGGAAGAGAAGGAGCTCCTCGACGAGGAATCCTACCGCCGCGCCGTCGAACAGCACGGCCCTGACGCCTTCAAGGCCCGCATGGGCGCCGAGGCGCTCCAGCAGCTCCTCAAGAAGATGGATCTCGCCTCCACGGTCGAGAACCTCCGCGACCAGCTCCGCTCGACCCGCTCCAAGCAGATCAAGAAGAAGATCGCCCGCCGCATGAAGATCATCCAGGGCTTCCTGGCTTCCGGCAAGCGTCCCGAGCACATGATCCTCACGGTGCTCCCGGTCATCCCGCCGGACCTCCGTCCGCTCGTCCCCCTCGAAGGCGGCCGTTTCGCCACCTCCGACCTGAACGACCTCTACCGTCGCGTCATCAACCGCAACAACCGCCTGAAGCAGCTCATCCAGATGAAGACGCCCGACGTCATCATCCACAACGAGATGCGCATGCTCCAGGAAGCCGTCGACGCCCTCCTCGACAACGGCCGCCACGGCAAGCCGGTCAAGGACCGCGACCGTCAGCTCAAGTCCATCTCGGACATGCTGAAGGGCAAGCATGGTCGTTTCCGCCAGAATCTCCTCGGCAAGCGCGTCGACTACTCCGGCCGTTCCGTCATCGTCATCGGTCCTGAGCTCAAGCTCAACCAGTGCGGTCTCCCGAAGAAGATGGCCCTCGTCCTCTTCGAGCCCTTCATCATCCGCCGCCTCAAGGAGCTGGGCTTCGCCCACACCGTCCGCGGCGCCCGCAAGCACATCGAGCAGAAGAAGCCCGAGGTCTGGGATATCCTGGAAGAAGTGACCAAGGGTCACCCGGTGTTCCTCAACCGCGCGCCGACGCTCCACCGTCTGTCCATCCAGGCCTTCGAGCCCATCCTCATCGAGGGTGACGCGATCCGCCTCCACCCGCTCGTCTGTACCGCTTACAACGCGGACTTCGACGGTGACCAGATGGCCGTCCACGTCCCGCTGTCCCTGGAAGCCATCATGGAGTGCAAGCTCCTGATGATGTCCACGAACAACATCTTCTCGCCGTCCAGCGGTAAGCCGATCCTCACGCCGTCCCAGGACATCGTGCTCGGCGCCTACTACCTGACGCTCGAACCCGCCGACAAGCCGGCGGCCAACACCCACCTGCCGGTGCTGGGCTCCGTGTCCGAGGCGACGTTCGCCGAGGCCGAAGGCTCGCTCCACCTGCATGACTGGGTCCGCTACGCCAACCCCGACTTCAACCGCAAGACGGTCCACGGCGACCCCAACGGCAGCACGATCGTCACCACGGTCGGCCGCATCATCTTCAACACCATCTGGCCTTCCGAACTCGGCTTCTTCAACGAGACCGTGAAGAAGGGCCAGCTCGGCGACCTGATCCTGAAGACCTACAAGTATTGCGGCCGCGAGGCTTCGATCCCGGTCCTCGACGCGCTCAAGGAGACCGGCTTCCGCATCGCGACCAAGGCCGGCATCTCCATCGGCGTGAACGACATGATCTACCCGAAGGAGAAGGAAGGCCTCGTCCGCGAAGCCACCGCCAAGGTCCGCGAATTCCAGCGCCAGAACGAATCCGGCACGATCACCAACGACGAACGTCGTAACAAGGTCGTCGACACCTGGTCCGGCGCCACCGACGCCATCGCGCAGTCGGTGTACACCACGCTCTCCCAGTCCGCCAAGGTGGCCGGCGTGAAGAAGGGCGATCCTCGCCATGCCCACCGCATGCTCATCAACCCGGTGTACGTCCTCATGGACTCCGGCGCGCGCGGCAACAAGGCGCAGGTGAAGCAGCTCTGCGGCGCCCGCGGCCTCATGGCCAAGCCTTCCGGCGAAATCATCGAGCGTCCGATCCTGTCCTCCTTCCGCGAAGGCCTCTCGGTCCTCGAGTACTTCATCTCGACGCACGGCGCCCGCAAGGGCCTGTCCGACACCGCGCTGAAGACCGCCGACGCCGGTTACATGACCCGTAAGCTCTGCGACGTGGCCATGGACGTCATCGTCACGGATTCCCGCGACGTGGCCCCCGGTTCCGAAGTCATCACGCTCGGCGACGCCGCCCTCGGCCGTCACCTGGCCGCCGACGTCGCGAACCCGTCCGGCGCCGCCAAGCTCCTCGCGAAGGCCGAAGCCCCGCTCACCGAAGAGCTGATGGCCAAGCTCCGCGACGCCGGCGTCGACCGCGTCCACGTGCACATCCCGAACGGCGTCTGGAAGACCCCGATCTACGACGGCGACGAACTCCTCGTCTCCCTCTCCGAACGCATCGTGGGCCGCTGCCCGTCCGAAGACGTCACGAACCCGCTCAATCCTTCCGAAGTCATCGTGAAGGCCGGCGAGCTCATCGACGAAGTCCTCGCCAAGCGCATCGAGACCGTCGGCCTCGACCGCGTCAAGGTCCTCTCCCCGCTCACGCACATGAACGTGAACGCGATCCCGCCCACCTCCTACGGCCTCGATCCTTCGACCGGCCGCATGGTCGAACGCGGCACCGCGGTCGGCATCATCGCCGCCCAGTCCATCGGCGAGCCGGGCACCCAGCTGACCATGCGTACGTTCCACATCGGTGGCGTCGCCCAGCTGAAGACCCCTGAGATCAAGTCCAAGGGCAAGGGCCTCGTCCAGTACGTCGACCTCACCACGGTCGCCGTCGGCGACAAGTTCATCGCCGTCAACGGAAACGGTTCGATCCGCCTCCTCAACGAGGCCGGCTCCCCGACCGAGGAATACCGCATCGTCGCCGGCTCCGTCGTCGGCGTCGAGGACGGCAAGCCTGCCGAGAAGGGCGTGCTCATCGCCGCCTGGGACCCGAACTCCACCCCGATCATCGCCAACGGCGACGGCAAGATCCGCCTGGTCGACATGATCTCCGGCGTGACCTTCACCGAAGAGCGCGACCCGTCGAACAACACGTTCTACAAGTCCGTCATCGAGCACTCCGACGAACAGAATCCCCAGATTCAGATCATCGGCTCCAACGGCAAGGAAGTCGGTTCCTTCTCCATCCCGGCCGGCGCCCGCGTCGAGGTCGACGAAGGCGACAAGGTCTCCCGCGGCTCCATCGTCGCGAAGATCCCCCGCCAGGCCGCCAAGACCCAGGACATCACCGCCGGTCTGCCGCGCATCTCCGAGCTCTTCGAGGCCCGTCCTCCGAAGGACGCCGCCGAGATCGCCAAGATCGACGGCACCGTCCGCTTCGAACCTTCCGTCCGCGGCAAGAAGCGCCTCGTCATCGCCGACTCCATCGGCCGCGAAGAGGAGCACCTCATCCCGCACGGCAAGCACATCATCGTCGCCGCCGGCGACAAGGTGAAGCAGGGCCAGGTCCTCACGGACGGCGCCGTCGATCCGCACGACATCCTCGACATCCTCGGCCAGTCCAAGGTGCAGGATTACCTCATCACCGAGATTCAGAAGGTGTACCGCACCCAGGGCGTCGTGATCAACGACAAGCACATCGAAATCATCGTCTCGCGCATGCTCCGCAAGGTCCGCATCACCGAGCCGGGCGATTCCGACTTCCTCTGGGGCGAACAGGTGGACCGCACGATCCTCGCCGAGACCAACCGCTCCATCAACGAGCGCGGCGGTCAGATCGCGGAATCCGAGCCGATCCTCCTGGGCATCACCAAGGCCTCCCTCGAGACCGAGTCCTTCATCTCGGCCGCCTCCTTCCAGGAGACGACCCGAGTGCTCACCGACGCCGCCACGATGGCCAAGCGCGACAACCTCACCGGCTTCAAGGAGAACGTGATCATGGGTCACCTCGTCCCCGCCGGCACCGGTCTGCCCGCCTACCGTCGCATCCGCGTCTTCCCGACCGAGACCACGGCCTAAGGCCCCGTCCCAGGTCGTTCACGACCCCGCCCCTGACCGGGCGGGGTCTTTGTTTTTAGGCCCGGAAGGCTCGATTGGGGGTTGAAGCGACCCGTATTTCACCTATCTCTCAAGCACCCCCTAAGAACACCCCTATGTCCCGCTTCCTCATCGCTGCTTCGGCTCTCACCGTCTCGACCCTGGTCCAGGGCGCCAACTGGGTTCCGACCTCGCCGCTCGTGCAGATCGGCAACGACTGCGACCTGTTCTTCGATGCCTCCACCTATGTGGAAGTGACCGACAACCTTTATTCCGGCGCCGTCAAGAAGTCCGCCACCAGCTGGCTCCTCACCCCCGGACTGGCCCTCGAATACGGCAAGGACTCCGCCCTGACCGTCGAGTTCAAGGCCAGCCGCTCCTTCGTCAACTTCGCCGGCGCCGAGTTCGCCGGCCTCGAAGACGATCGCGACGCCCTCAGCCTGGGCGTGACCTACGCCGACGGCGGTCCCCTCAAGCTGTCCCTCAATTCCTCCTACCGCGTCACGGCTCGTAACGACGACCTCCAGATGCAGGGCGTCAGCGGTTCGGTCATCGGCGCCACCCTCGTCCGTCAGGCCAATTACGTCCACAACCTCCGCGCGGATTACAAGCTGACCGAGCGCCTCTCCGTCGGCCTCGGCTACGTCCGGAGCTTCAACCAGTACCTGGACCCGGTGATCGTCGTGAACGCGGGTTCGAACTATAACACCAACCCGCTGACCGAGCTGAACACCCAGTCGATGCCGCTCAGCTTCGACTACCAGGCCTTCGAGAAGCTCAGCTTCGGCCTCGTGCTGCAGCATGACGTGACCGACTACTCGGCTGCCCCTTACTACAGCACCACCACGCCGACCCGCCCGGCCCTCGACCACCAGCGCCTCGAGAAGGACTTCGCCGGCCTCACCGCGAAGGGCCAGCTGACCGAGTCGGGCAAGCTCAACGGCGTCATCCGCGCCGGCTTCAACCGTTTCAACTACGACAACACCGAGACCCAGTCCGATCCGTCCTACTCGATCAGCCTCAGCCACGTGCTCACCGAGCGCCTCAGCCATTCGCTGACCCTCGGACGCGACGTTTCTGCTTCGACGACGAACGGCCGCATGGACTCGCTGACCTATAACTACGGCGTCAGCTTCGCCGCCGCCGAGGATCTCGACTTCAACCTCTCCGTCAGCAAGAGCGACGTCGAGGTGGCCGCCAACTCCCTCCTGACGACGATCGATACCTGGACCTATGTCCTCGGCGCGAGCTACAAGTATAATTCCCACCTGAGCTTCCAGGCGAATTACAACTTCACGGACGCCACGTCCTCCAACGCCTCGTCGACCTTCGACTCGAACACCTTCTCGGTGTCCGCCGCCTTCCGCTACTAAGCGGCAGGGAAGGGCGACCCGGCATGCCGCCGGCTCCCGCCCGCCCGACCGTCGCCTGGCTTCCTTCGGGGAGCCGGGCGATGTGTCTCAAGGCATTGAAGGCCGGCCGACCCCTGCGGGACCGATTGACCCGGCCCGTCTTCCCGCTTACCGTTCACTCATGACTTCCGTCCTTCATCGCCTGCTCGGAGTCGGCTGCCTCGCCTTGCTCCTCACGGCCTGCGCGGCTTCCGATGGCGCGGGTTACTCTTCGACGGCGCTCGAGCCGGAGAACGTCCTCACGATCGGCGCGGGCGCTCCCGAGCCTGTCGCCTACGCGCCTGCCGCCGTCGCCCCTGCTGCCGCCTCCCCGGAGGCCGCTAAGCCGGCCGCCGCCCCGGCCGATTACGTCGTGGCCGCGCCGACGGTTCAGGCCGATCCGGCCGACGGTCAGAACAGCTATCGCCTGCGTCCGCGCGACTTCGTCCGTATCCTGGTGATCAACGAGCCCGACACCCAGATCGAGCGTCGCATCAACTCCGATGGCACCGTCGACATCCCGTTCCTCAAGAAGCTGGTGCCCGTCGCCGGCCTCACGCTCACGCAGGCCCAGGTCGAACTCGCCAACCAGTTCCGCCAGTATTTCAAGAAGCCGCAGGTCGCCATCTCCATCGTCAGCTACGCCGAGCGTCGCGTGTACGTGTCCGGCTACGTCGGCAAGCCCGGCCCGGTCTCGATCCCGCCTGAGGAGACCCTCACGCTCGGCCGCGCCCTCGCGATGGCCGGAGGCGTGCTGCCTCGCGGCAACCGCTCCGAGGTCACCATCAAGCGCAACCGCCCGGGCGCGCCGATGGTCATCACGAAGGACGTCCGTCGCATCGATGACGGCGACGAGCCGGACTTCGTCCTCGAAGACGAGGACCAGATCTACGTCCGCGACAGCCGCATCTGAGCCCACATGACCACGCCCGACCCCGCTTCCTCAGGCCGCCCGCCTGAACCCGCCCGCGGCGGTTCCCGTGGCTATGGTTCTTATGGTTACGGTGGCTACGGCGCCGGCCAAGGGCAGGGCTATGGTTACGGCAGCTACGGCGCCGGTCAGCGCGGGGGCTCCGCCAACCCGATCATGGGCTACCTGCTCATGCTCCGGGAACGCTACTGGTGGGTCATCCTCGCGGCGCTGGTCTTCCTGACGCTCGCCCTGCTGAACACCTTCAACACCACCGCCGAATACCGCGCCACCGGACGTCTCCGCGTCTTCCGCCTGGCTCCCAACATCAACGGCGGCTCCTCGGCGGCCGACGACAATTTCAAGATCGTCTCCAACGACGATTTCTTCACGGCGGTCGAGGCGATGCGCAGCGCCAACATCATCGAAGGCGTCTCCCGCCGGCTCACCACGGCGGAGCGCAAGCTGGTCCTCGAGCCTTACCAGGCCGGCAACATCTTCTCCGGCCCGCTCACCGAGCAGGAGGTCTTCGCCAAGCAGCGTGGCATCACCCCCCAGCGTCAGACGCTCGTCATCAACGTCGACTTCACCCACCCCAACCGCGACCTCGCCCGCCAGGTCGCGCGCCTTTTCTGCGAGTCCATCCAGAAATACAGCGAAGACGACCGACTGATGGTGACCAACCCGCTCGTCGAGAAGGCCCGCATCGAGATCGAGACCCTCGACGACAAGGTCCGCCGTCTCTATGAGCAGAAGAACGAGCTCATCAAGAGCCAGAAGCTCCTCTCCATCGCGAAGGACACCAACACCCTGACCACCGAACGCTCGGTGCTCGTCAAGGACCGCGAGGAGACCCGCAAGCAGATCGACGAGAACGAGATCCTGGTCTCGGTCATCGCCGCCTATGAGAAGGAAGGGCGCCCTGTCGGCGACATCCCGCAGATCCGCGCCGACGCCGACGTCGCCGCCGTCCAGACCGCCCTCAGCGCCTCCAAGGTCCGCATCAGCCAGATGATGGAGACCTACACCGACCAGCACCCGAAGCTCGTCGCCGAGCGCGAAGCGCAGGGGCAGGTCGAGAAACAGCTCAAGGAGGCGGTCGCCCAGGCGGTGAAGTCCCGCCGCGCCGCCCTCGATAACGCCAAGGCCCGCCACGAAGCCATCCTCCGCAACCTCGTCGCGAAGGAAGAAGAGATCTCCAAGCTGCAGGCGGCCAACGTCGAGCTCGAGCGCGTCGACAAGGACATCAAGGCCAACGAGGAGTTCCTCGCCCGCCAGAAGCTCAACTACGAGGAGGCCAAGCTGCGTTCCTCGACCACCGGCACCAGCACCTCGATCCGGATCCTCGACATGCCCGCGGTGTCGGACAAGCCGATCAACAAGAACTATTACTTCAGCGCCCTCGTCGGCCTCGGCCTCGGCCTCGTCTTCGGCGTGGTCCTCGTCGTCGTCCTCGGCACCCTGGACGACCGCATCAAGTCCGCCCAGGACATCGAAGGCTCCTTGGGCCTCCCGCTCATCGGCACCATCCCGCGCGTCGTCGCCACCGCCGGCCCTGACCGCGCCCTGCTTGCCCGCCAGGACAAGGATCGCATCGCCACCGAGGCCGTGCGCTCGATCTACTCCGCGCTCAAGGTCAATCCGGCCGTCGCCAAGGCCCGCGTGTTCCTGGTCACCTCGACCCGCCCGAGCGAAGGCAAGACCTTCGTCGCGACCAACCTGGCCCTGATCTTCGCGCAGCACTCCGAACGCGTGCTCGTCATCGACGCCGACCTGCGCCTGCCGAACGTCGGTCCTTCGCTGGGCTTCACGGGAGACACGGGCCTCAGCCGCTGGTTCAACGCCGAGACTTCCCTCGACGAGGCCATCGTCCACGACGTCGCCCCGGGCCTCGACGTGCTGCCGGTCGGCCTGAGCTGCAAGAATCCGACCCAGGTCATCAACCACCCGAAGTTCCTCGAGATGATCGACGCGCTGCGCGGACGCTATGACCGGATCTTCATCGACTCGCCGCCCATCGGGGCCGTCTCCGACTCCCTCCATCTGCTCCCGAAGGTCGACGGCGTGCTCTACGTCGTCCGCTACAACACGGTCAACCTCCGCCATGCCGTGGCCTGCCTCGGCCGCCTGCGCGACGCCCAGGCGCCGCTGCTGGGCGTGGTGATGAACGCGATGTCCCTGCGCATGGCCTCGGCCTACACGGACACCTATGATTCCTCCTACCGCAAGTATTACGTCGACGAGCCGTCCGACCCTTCGACCCCTTCCGCCTGATTTCCTCCCCATGCGTCTGCTCCTGCTCCTTGCGTCCCTCGCGTTCGTCGGCTGCCAGCAAGTCCCGGTGACCGGCCGTTCGCAGTTCATCCTCGTCGACGAGAGCGAGGTGGCCTCGCTCTCGGCCGCCGAGTTCGCGAAGATGAAGAAGCTGCCTTCCGATCCGCGCCTCCCGAAGATCCGCGAGATCGGCCTGAAGATCGTCGCCGCCGCCCGCCGCGACGACAAGGCCGGCGTCCTGCCGCCCGCCTCCCGCTGGGAGTTCGCCGTCATCGACGACAAGTCCCCCAACGCCTTCGCGATGCCCGGCGGCAAGATCGGTTTCAACACCGGCATGTTCGCCTTCGCCCCCACGGACGATGACATCGCGGTGATCATGGGCCACGAAGTCGCGCACGTGATCTGCCGCCATGGCTCGGAGCGCGTCTCCCAGGTCATGGGCGTCGCGATCGCCGCCGCCGTCGCCGACGAGGCCACGAAGAACTCCTCCGCCAAGACCCGCGGCACCTGGATGGCCGCCGTCGGCATCGGCGCCCAGTATGGCATCCTGCTGCCGTTCAGCCGCAGCCACGAATCCGAATCCGACCGTCTCGGCCTGATCTTCATGGCCCGCGCCGGTTATGATCCCGAGGCCGCCCCGGCCTTCTGGACCCGCTTCAGCAAGGCCGGCGGCAGCAAGCCTCCGGAATTCCTGTCGACCCACCCGGCCGACAGCACCCGCGTCAATCAGCTACGGCAGTGGATGCCCGAGGCCAAGGCGCAGATGCCTAAGAAGCCCTGAGCCCGCTCAGCGCGGGGACACGAGGGGGCAGGTCAGGTAGACGCCCTTCGGATCGTTGAACGCGCGGATGGCGCGCAGCCAGCGCGCGTTGGCCCGGAGGAAATCCTTCGCAGGGTCTGCGGTGGCCTTGGCGAAGAGGGGGGACTGATCCTCGTCGTCCGAGAGCAGCTGCTGCAGGAGGTTTTCGCGGCCCGAGTGGAGCGCCGGCACCTGCACCCAGGCGGCTTCGTCCAGCTTGGCGAGACGCTTGGCTTCCTTGATCGCGTCGCGCAGGCCGCCGAACTGGTCGACGAGCTTCAGGCCGCGCGCGTCTTCGCCGAGCCAGACGCGACCCTGGGCGATCTCATGGACGCCGTCGCGCTTCAGGCCGCGGCCGGCGGCGACGATGGAGAGAAAGTCTTCGTACACGCCGTCGACGGAAGACTGGATGACCGCGAGTTCCTGCGGGCTGGCGCGGCGATGCTCGGCCAGGAGGTCCGCGTAGCGCGCGGTCTTCACGCCGTCGGTGCCGAGCTGGACCTTCTTGGCCAGGTCTTCGTAGTTGAAGAACAGGCCGAAGACGCCGATCGAGCCCGTCACGGTGGAAGGGTCCGCCAGGATGAGGCTGGCGGGGGCGGAGATGTAATATCCGCCGCTCGCGGCGACGTCGCCCATCGAGACCACCACGGGCACGCCCTTCTTCTTCAGCAGCGCGACCTCGCGTGCGACCACGTCGCTGGCGAACGCCGAGCCGCCGGGGCTGTTGACGCGGAGCACGACGGCCTTGAATTCGTCTTCGCCGCGGATGGAGCGGAGGTCATGGGCGAGGCGGTCGCCGCCGATCTCTCCCGGGCCGCCCCAGCCGTCGACGATCTCGCCTTCGGCGTAGACGATGGCGATCTTGCCGCCGCGGGAAGGAAGGGAGACCTTGTGGGCGTAACGGTGCAGCCCGATGCGGCGGAAGGAGGTGCCGGCGTCGTCCGCCGCCGCGCCCGCTTCGCGGACCTTGCTCACGAGCTCGTCGCGGTGCAGCACGGCGTCGGCGAGCTTCAGTTCGACGGCCTTGCGGGCCGAGAAGATGCCGCCGCTGTCGACCACCTTGGTCAGGCGCTCGGGCGTCATGCCGCGGGAGCCGGCCACGTCGGCGAGGATGCGCTTCCAGAGGCCGTTCATGAGGACTTCGGTCTGCTCCTTGGCTTCAGGGCTCATCGCGCCGCCGAGGTAAGGTTCCACCGCGGACTTGTATTTGCCGACCTTGGTCACCTGCACGCCGACGCCGATGAGCTTGAGGGTGTCGCCGAAATACATGTTGTAGGACGCGAGGCCCTTGAGCTCCACCTCGCCGCTGACGTGCGCGTAGACCTTGTCCGCGACGCTCGCCAGATAGTATTCGCCCTGCGAGGCGTTCTCGACCCAGGCGATGACCGGCTTGCCGCTCTTCTTGAAGGCGGACAGGGCCCGGCGGATCTCGGCCTTCTGCGTGAGGCCGGCCGAAAGCTCCCCGCTCAGGAGGATGCCGGCGACCTGCTTGTCCTTGGCGGCGAGGTCGATCGCTTCGAGGGCGCGCAGGAGGTCCAGGCGCGGGCCGGGAGCTCCGAAGAAGATCTGATCGAGTCCGGGGGCTCCATGCTCCGGGGTGTCTTCGATCGTGAGGCCTCCGCCGATGACGAGCATCGTCTTCGGTTTGACCGTCACCGGGACGCCCGCGTGACCCTCTCGGGACGAGCCGGCGAGTCCGACCAGGAGGACGACCAGGAGGAACGCCCCGATGAGGAAGGCGAGTACCGTGCCGACGGCGGAGGCGAAGACCGACTTGAGAAATTCTTTCATGGGGCGGACGGGGTGTTGCCGAAATGATGCCCGCCTGACTTGTTTTCGCCAATCCAAAGACGATTTTTACCATGCGGTTTCCTCTCGATGCCGCTCGGAGGGAGGACTTAATCTAAGGTCATGTCAGAGCCTACTTCATCGGCCGGTGCCGCCACCTCCCGGAAGGCCTTGGCCATCAATCTGGACCGTTCCGCCTACGGCGCGTTCGCCGAGATCGGCGCCGGCCAGGAGGTCGTCCGCCACTTCTTCAAGGCGGGCGGCGCCTCCGGGACCGTGGCCAAGAGCATCTCGGCCTACGACATGCGGGTCAGCGACGCCATCTACGGCCACCCGCAGCGTTATGTCTCCCGCCAGCGCCTCGAGCAGATGCTCGACCACGAATACGGCCTCCTCGTCGACCGGTTGAAGGCCGAACGCGGCCCGGTCACGCGCTTCTTCGCCTTCGCCGACACGGTCGCCACGACGCCCCATGACGGCAAAGGGCAGGGCCACTCCTGGATCGGGATCCGCTTCCAGGATCAGCCGGGCGCCGAGCCCAGCGAGGTCATCCTCCACCTGCGTCTCTGGGACAAGGATGCGGGCCGCCAGCAGGACGCCTTGGGCGCCGTCGGCGTCAACCTCATCCACGCCGCCCTCAACACGCGCGACAGCGTCGATACCTTCCTCACCGCCCTCGTCGACGAAGTCGGCTCCGGTCGCGTGGAGATCGAGTTCGCCCACTTCAGCGGCCCCGCCTTCGGTGCTTTCGACAACCGCGCCGCGGCCTTGCGTCTCGTACGCCTCGGCCTGACGGACGCGGTGCTCTTCGGCCCGGAGGGCGACCCGCAGGTTCCCAGCGAATACTTCTACAAGCGTTCAGTCCTCGTCGCACGCGGCACCTTCCGCCCGGTCTCCCTCGTCAACGAAGACATGCTCGCCTGCGCGTTGCGCGCGCTGCCGGAGGGCGGCAAGGACGTGATCGCTCTCTTCGAGATGTGCATCGGCTCGGACCCGCACCCCGAGGCCGAACTCATCGACCGTATCCGCCTCGTAGGCGCGATGCAGCACCCCCTGCTGGTGACCCGTCACCGCGGCTGGTATCGTCTCCCGGCATACTTCCGTCTGCACACCACGGGCAGCATCACGCTCGTCGCGGGTATGAACAACCTCGTCGACCTCTTCAATCCCGAGCACTACACCCACCTCGAAGGCGGCGTGCTCGAGTCCTGCGGCCGCCTCTTCAAGGACGGCGTCCGCGTCATGGTCTATCCGATGCTCGGCGACCAGCTCCGCCGCCTCATCCTCGACCCGGTGGCCTGCCAGGTCTGCTTCCCCGAAAGCTACCGGGTGGCCGAGGATTCCGTGGTCACGGCCTCCGACATCCAGATGCGCCCGTCGGTCTCCGGCCTCTTCCAGCACCTGCTGAACAACGGCTTCCTGGTGCCCATCACCGGGGCGGACCCGGTCGCCATGGCCTGCCAGCCGCGCACGCTGGCCGAGCGCATCCGCAAGGGCGTCCCGGGCTGGGAGAAGGAAGTGCCTCCGTCGGTTGCGGTCGCGATCCGAAGCCTCAAGTTGTGGGCTCGTTAGCCCGCCATGCCCGTCACGTCCCTTCCGCCCGCCCAAGACACCGAACTCGCGCTCTCCGTCGAGCGGGCCTATCGTGAGGCCCTCGTCACCGACCGCCTCGGCGCGATCTGGTCGCTGATCCTGGCCAAGTGCCTGCTCGCGCAGTGGGCCATCGCGCGCTACTCGATCCCGATCAGCGGCGCGTTCTACATCTGGACGCTCACCCTCGTGATGGGCGCCGTGGCCTCGCTTTATTACCTGCACGCCCATCGCGTGAAGCTGTATCTCCTGCCCACGCATTTCCGCGTCAACGCCGCGGTGCTCGGCGGACTCGTCGTCTCGCTCGGTTTCGTGGCCTACGCGCGCTTCGCGCTCGGGGCGCTCGAGGCCTCGGTCGCCGCCGCCCTCGCCGCCGCGCTCCTGGGCTCGTGGTCGCTCGCCCGGGCAGCCTTGCGCCGCGCCTGGCCGCCTCTCGTCGGCGCGCTGCTCTGGTGGGGCCTGGCCGCGACCGCCTTGCGCGCCCCGGCGGACGAGGCGCTGCTCTGGCTTGGTCTCGGCATGCTGGGCGCGCAGGCGCTTCCCGGATTCGCCGTGGCGGCCCGGGAGTCGCGTCAACGCGTCTGATCAGGCGGCGGCCTTGCCGCCGGCGCTGTTCATGAGGTGCGTCATGAAACGCTTCATCGCAGGCGTGAGGACGCGGCCCTTGCGGTGCAGGATGGCCAGCGGACGCGCCACGCGGCGGTCGCGCAGGCGCAGCATGACCAGCGTGCCTTGCTCGACTTCCTGGCGGATGGTGCCTTCGGGCACGAGCGCCACGCCGGCGTCGACTTCGACCGCGCGCTTCAGCGTCTCGATGTTGTCGAACTCCATGGAGGGCTCGAGCTCGATCCGCTGCTCGCGGAAGAACTGGTCGAGCGCCTTGCGCGTCGGGATGTCCTGGTCGAAGCCGATGAACTTGCCGCCCTGCAGGTCGGCGAGGTCGATCTCCTTCTTCGCCGCGAGCTTGTGCTTGGGCGAGCAGATGGCGACGAGCTGGTCCTCCATCAGCGGGATGATCTCGACCTGACGGGTCTTCTGCGGGAAGGCGACGAGGCCGAAGTCCACGGCGTTGGAGATGACGTCCTCATAGACGAGGTTCGAACGGCGGTACTCGACGCGCACGTTGACGTGCGGGAACTCCTGCATGAAAGACTTCACGTGGGGCGGGAGCTCATGGAGGCCGATGGAGACGATGGTCGAGATGTGCACGGTGCCGCTGACGACCTTGCGCATCTCCTGCATCTCGCTGCCGACCTGTTCGTAGCGGTTGAGGATGTCCTTGGCCGCCTCGTACAGGCTGCGGCCTTCGCGCGTCAGCCGGAACTGCTTCTGGCTGCGGTCGACGATGAGGACGTTGAAGTGTTTCTCCATCGAGCGCAGCTGCTGGCTGACGGCCGACTGGGTGATGGCGTTGAGCTTGGCGGCCTTGGAGAAGCTTTCGTTGTCCACCAGGTCGCGGAAGATCTTCAGGTTCTCGATATGCATGGGAATGAAAGACCCCATGATTAATGAATCTAATGGGCAAGGCCTTCAAGTGTAGATATGCTAATCCAGAGTCCGCCTCCCTCCGGCGGGCTAGGGAGCCCCGCTGGTTGACTCCCCGCCTGTTCTCCCTCCCTCTGGTGCCAATGGTCACCTCCGACCAATTCAAGGCCCATTGCGAGGGGGTGCTGGCCCGCATCCAGGCCGCCTGCGCCCGGGTCGGTCGCGACCCCGCCTCCGTCCGCCTCCTTCCCGTCACCAAGACCCACCCCGTGGAGGCCGCTTTGCTGGCCTATGGGTTCGGTCTCCGCGCCGTCGGCGAGAACCGCGTCCAGGAGGCCGCCCAGAAGCGCCCCTTGGCCCCGGCTGATCTCCGCTGGGAGCTGATCGGGCATCTGCAGTCCAACAAGGCCAAGCACGCCCTGCAGGCTTTCGACGTCATCCAGAGCGTGGACTCCCCGGAGCTCGCCACCCGTCTCGGACGGCTGGCCGGCGAAATGGGTCTGCGCCGGGAGGTCCTCCTTCAGGTCAACTCCGGTGACGATCCGGCGAAGTTCGGCTGCGACCTGTCCGACGCCCCGCGCCTCCTCGAGGCGGCCTTGGCTCAGCCGGCGCTCGTCGTGAAGGGCCTGATGGCCATCGCGCCGCTCTCCGACGACCCGGCGGTCGCCGATCGCACCTTCGCCGAGCTCCGTCTCTGCCGCGATGCGCTGGCCGCCCGTTTCGGCGTGGCGCTCCCGGAATTATCGATGGGGATGAGCGGAGACCTTGAATCCGCCGTCGCCGCAGGTTCTACTTGTGTCCGCGTCGGCTCCGCTTTGTTCGGCAGCCGGCCCACCGCATGATCCGCCGCCTCCAAATCCGCGACCTCGCCCTGATGGACCGCACCTCGCTCGAACTGGGCGAAGGCTTCACGGTGGTCACGGGTGAGACCGGCGCCGGCAAGTCCGTGCTCCTCGGCGCGCTGTCGCTCCTCGCCGGCAACCGCGCCGCGAAGACGATCGTCCGCAAGGGCGCCGACGAATGCTCGGTCGAAGCCGAGCTCGAGACCGACGGTGACAAGCGCTTCGACGAGGTCCTCAAGGCGCTCGACCTGCCGGAATGCGACGATGGCCTGCTGATCCTGAAGCGCTCGGTCCACGCCACCAAGTCGGGCCGTATCTCCGTCAACGGAGGCGCCGCGACCCTCGCGCAGCTCCAGCAGCTCGGCGAGCTGTGGGTCGATTTCCACGGCCCGGGCGAACCGCAGAAGCTGATGCGCGCCGAGACCCAGCTGGAGATGCTCGACCTGCACGCCGGCCTGGCCGCCGCGCTCACGACCTACCGTGCCGGCTGGCGCCAGCGTAACGAACTCCTCCGCGAAGCCGCCGAAGCCGCCACGGCCGAACGTCTCTCCGAGGACGAAGAGGCCTTCCTCCGCTCCCAGCTCGAGAAGCTGGATTCGCTGGATCTTTCCGAAGAGGCCATCTCCAAGCTGGAACGCGACCACGCCCGTTCCTCGCGCGCCCAGGAACTCGCCGCGCTGCTCGGACAGCTCGAAGCCGGCCTCGGCTCCGACGGCCTCGGCGAAGTCCTCCCGAGGCTCCTCAAGGCCGGCGATGACGTCGCCCGCATCGACGAAGAAGCAGCCGCCCTGCGCGACCGACTGAACTCCCTCGCGGCCGAAGCGGAGGACATCCGCGCCGATTTCGCGCGCCTCGGCCGCGGTCTTTCGTCCGATGACGAGTCCGCCGCCGAACTCGACGGGAAGATGAACCTCTGGCTCGAATTCCGCCGCAAGTATGGTCCCGGCGCCGACGCCGTCCGCGAGAAGCGCGAGGCGCTCCGTCGCCGTCTGGCTTCGCAGGGTGATGTCGAAGCCCGCGTCGCCAAGCTGAAGGCCGAAGCCGCCAAGGTGGAGAAGGACCTCCGCAAGCAGGCCGAGGCCCTCCGCGCGGCCCGCACCAAGGCCGCCGACAAGCTCGCCGCGGCCGCGCGCAAGATGCTCGGCTCGCTCGGCTTCAAGAAGGCCGACCTCCGGATCGAGGTCGCCGTCGCTGAACTCGGCCCGCACGGCGCCGACGCGGTCCGTTTCCTGTTCTGCCCCAACGCCGGCCAGGACCTCCTGCCGCTCGACCAGATCGCCTCCAGCGGCGAAGCCGCCCGCGTGATGCTCGCCCTCAAGACCGTCCTCGCCGCCGTCGATCGCACCCCGGTGCTGGTCTTCGACGAGGTCGACGCCAACGTCGGCGGTGAGATCGGCGCGCAGGTCGGCCGCGAACTCGCCGCGCTCGGCAAGGGCCATCAGGTCTTCTGCGTGACGCATCTCCCGCAGGTCGCCGCCCTCGGCCACGCCCACCTGGTCGTGACGAAGACGCAGGACGACAAGTCGACGACGGTCGAGATCGCGCCGGTCCACGGGAAGCGCAAGGACCGTGAGTCCGAGCTGGCCCGCATGCTGGGAGATCGCGCCAGCAAGGTCGCGCTCTCCCACGCCCGCGAGCTGCTCGACGGCGCGAAGTAAGCTCAGGCTTTCTTCACGAAACGGTCCAGCCGCAGGCGCTGGAT
>JACCDO010246765.1_pt1 | contig 35863 bp, 43 predicted proteins | sample 7446101 | NCBI WGS metagenome assembly JACCDO01 (sample SAMN15323440, study PRJNA562643) | freshwater metagenome | isolation source: river surface water | place: USA:Blue River Watershed | collected 2017-08-16 | reverse complement strand
TTGTAGGCTCATCTATTCGTTTATTAAAAAATATATGTAAATGTTGTAAAATTTTCTTTGATAAAGCAATATCAACATTATGTTCTATTTCTGTTTTTTTTACATAAATATAATGATATTTTTTAGCAAATTTAGTAATTTGAGTTTTACATTCATTTTCATTAAATATTTTACATATTCCAGATTTAATAAATCGAAGAATCATTTCATCTAATTCTAAATCATAAATATATGGTTTTAAATTTATATAATAAATTTTATCATTGCTCATATCTGGATAAAAAACATCATCCAAAAAACAAACTTCTGTATTTGTCGGCATTTTAGTGCATTTAATTAAATCTTTGTGGGTTTTCATATGTGTAGTTCTGCATATTTCAACTACTTGACCACGAACTTTAAATGCAGCAATTATTTGATCAAATAATTTATAATCTAATTTATTTTCAAAATATTTAATAATATTTTGTGCCCACGTTACTGGACCTTGGTTATTTGTATAAATCATTAATTTTGAACATTTGTTAGTTAGTTTCTTTTTTTTAAGATATCGTAAAATCCCAATAATATTTGGACGTAAAAATTCGGGAAAAATATCAAGAACTTTATTAAACAAATCTTGATCAATTTTACATGCAATCTTATTTGTTGTAATATAGTCTTTCAATGAATCCCAAAAAATGCCAAATTCAACAAAATATCCTAGTGTTTCATCTAAATCAAATACAACTATTTTTGGGTTACATGTCATATATTATAATTCTACTATAATTTATTAAAATAAAATTATTAATAAAATAAAATATTTTGTTATATTATATTTATGCCTGAACTAACAAATGGCGATTATAAAAATATTTTGCATTTTTATAAAATACAAGTTCCACGATCAACACGCTTATTAAAAAAAAAAGCAGAAAATATAATGGCCACTAAATTATGTAAATGTATTAAAAAATTAGACCCCGAAAATGAAGCGAAATCTATTGGAATATGCACAAAAACAATTATTAATACCAAAGGTTATAAACGCGGCAACTTTAAATGCAAAACAAGACGCTCAATTAAACTTAAGAAAGGAGGATCTAATTCTAAAACAAGAAAAATAAGATATAATATATAAACTAAAACAACCAATAAAACAATCTATTAACTAACAAATAAATAAATAAAAAATGTTTATTAAATATATATGAAACAAAATAAACAAAAAAAAAGTAAATCATCCGAAACTGATATTGAAAAAGGAACAATTATTATTGTTGAACCTCTTAAAAAAACACCTATTGATTCTATTCGGGCATTAGAAAATGAAATTATGCGTTCTTTAATGCCTATTCCAAAAGGTAAAGCATCCAAATATTTTGATCAAGGTAATCCATTAGAACGTGAACAAAAAGGTATGATGAAAGAAGATATTGAATCATATGCGTTTGAAATAAATAATCCCGCTAAATTTAATTTAGGAAGAGGAATAAAACGAACTAAGAAAAGAAGACATTCTAACAAAAGACATAAAACTAACAAACGTCGTAAAACCAATAAAAGACATTAATTAATATTTATAAAAATTTATAAATATTAATTTACTTATAAGAAACTCATTTTTACTTTATATGCATAGGACATAGTATTTTGATATTCTTTTAATAATTCAGGATCGTGTTGTAAAGCCCAATGATATACGCGTTTAAAAGATGCAGGACCAAGACCACTACTATTTGCTAAAATAGAGCCTAAAGTTCTGGATCCATTAGAACCGGATTGATTTCTTAATGTGCGAAGACCTCCCATTATATAATATACCAAACAAAAAAATTTAATTTTCATCATCATCATCACTATCACTATTATTAGTTTGCAAATGATCTAATGCAGATAATAAAACTTGTTCTTGATCAGATAATTTTTGAAATATTAAACATTCATCCATCTTAAATGTATAATGTCTATGCATAAAATTTTTACATACAATCATTATTCCTGTATCTGTTATTTTTATATCACATATGATACCAGCATAGTGCAATGGTAAATAATTTGGATCACCAATTGGTATCCATCGTATATATGCACCATGTCGTAAATCTTGTATTTCATCAATATATCTATAACCCTTTAATTTTTTTAAATAATCTAAAGTAACTTCTCTTCCTAAATGTAATTCTTTTAATATATTTAAATTCATTTCTAAAATTTTTTTGTTAGTTAAGTTCATTATACTTTCATTTCCTTCATTATCTAAAGCATTTATTAATTTATTTACATCCATTTTTATAAATATATTACAAAATATATTTAAATAGTTGTTCAAGATATTATATAATGAATTTTTTTTCTAATACAAAAGAGTATTTTTCTTTAAATAATAGTCCAGAAATTATTGGCAATTTATTACATAACAACTCAGAAATAACTTATGGTTGTCGAATGATTAGACGATCATTAGTTCAATATAATCATCTTTTACGCTTAGAAAAATCTGCATTAACTAACAAATATATTATAGACATATCTAAATTACGTGATCAAATACCAGCATCATATTATTTCTTATTATCATTTAATTTTTATAAAAATAATAAAGCATATTTTCCTAATGTAACGTGTAAATATTATAACACAAATATACAATTAATTGGTAAATGTTTAGAACATTTAATTAATTCTAATATATCTCATCATAACGGTGGGCGTGATTTACCTTTTCCAATATTTTTAGATTCAAATTTTGAGATTAGTTTAGATGACAATGTTGATGAAGTATATGTTAATATAATGTCAGAACCATATGAAACAATTAATCCATTTAATTCAAATAATGTTAATCGTAATAATAACTATTGGTTAAAATATAGACGTTTAATAATAAGTCATGTTCTAATTAATGATTTAAATAACGTAACGGGTTACTTTAGAAAGTTATATATTGATATAACAAATATTGATCATGTTAGATCATTTGACTTGTTAATAAATAATATTCCTATTATTCAAAATGTTAATCCTAATTGTTTAAAAATACAAAATGAGTTAAAATATGTATCAGATAATGGAAATTTATTATGTGTACGTTTGGGATTTGGAGATCACGGTAGAGCACTAGATCACGAAAAAATAGAAGTTAAGTTAAGATTAAAAGATCAACCATTAATAAAGGCAAGTATAACTATATATGGTGAAATTATTAGTTTATTTGGTAATTATAATTCAATAAATTATAATGATTTTAATAAAATAAATGATAAAGTTAATGTATAATATATGGATACTAAAAATGAAGAAATAAAAAAATTAGAAGATAATGATGGCAATGGAAATTTAGCGAATAATAAAGTTGATACAAATATTGATCCAGATACAATTGGAAACTATGTTTATGTGTCATTATGTTCTTGCACTTTATCGATTAATTGCTGCATTTCTTAACTAAAATATCGTCTTTAAATTGTTTTTAAATATATATTTAATATATATTTAAAGAAATGAACTGGTTTTTAAAATTACTTAAAAAAATGTTTTGCTGTGCTAGATTAGATGACACAGAAGATATACATTTATTAAAAAATAGTAGAAGTAGTAGTGATAGTTTTCCAATTTACTCAGTTTATGCGGATAAACATTCATCATTTAGTTCTATATCAATCGCAAATTAAATACTTTTATTACTTCGACTTTACCATCCACCGCCAAATACAGATCCAAACGCACCAGATCCAGCTGCATTTGCAGCCATTGGTTCAAATGATTCCATACCAGGTGTAGCTGCACCCATTAATGGTGTTGTATCTTGTTGATACATTGAATCATAATTTGGCATTTGTTGTGTAGGCAATGAACTAATTGATGTAGAACCCATTGAATTTATGGCATAACTGGCTGTTTGTTGACCTTGAGCAATAGGTTGAGTTACTTTAACTGAACCATTATTTCCCTTTTTATTTTTCTTTTTATTATCTGAAGGACCATCCCATAACTCTTGTAATCTATCAACTAATATTGAAACTTTTTCACCTAATTTTGTTTGTAAACTTAAGATAATAACTAACATTGCTAAAATTATGTTAGTTACACTAAAATCCACATACTTTTCGCCACTATATGTTGGAACATATGTAATTATTCTGTGTATTATTAATATCATTATAAACATAACCAAAATTTGAGCCAATACTTCGGCTGATAATTCAAAACTACCTTTTTCTTCATCTGCTTCAGGAACAAATTTTTGCATCATTTTATTTAAAATTATAACAGGTATAATTGCTAAAGTTGCATACTGAAGTATATTTAACATTTCTGCCTTTGATTCTTCATTAAAATTAAATACGTGTTTAAAAAATCCCGGCTTTCCTGTTGATTTTGTTATTTCATCTAAACTTTCCATATTCTTATAGTTTATAATTAGAAATTAAATATACTAAAATATGTGTTTTATAAAATATTAAAGACTATTCTTAATATTTTATATAAATGGAACCAACAACTACACAAAGTATAATAGATGAAGAAACTTTACATCCTAATGTTACATTAAGAAGACTTCGTAAACTAACACCTGAAGAAGAACAAGCTTATAAAGAAAAACAAGATGCTATTCAAATCTATGAAGCTGAAATTTATGGTCAAGGTAATGTATCTGACAGAATATTTGCAAATTTAAATAAATATAAGCACGAAGAATATCAGTATCTTAATCTCATACAAAAAATACTTGACGAGGGCACATGGGAAGAAGGACGAAATGGTCGCGTTAAAAGCATTTTTGGTGCCTCTATGCGATTCTCTCTAGAAAACGGTAAAATTCCTATTTTAACTACAAAGAAAACAGCGTGGAAGACTTGTTTAAAAGAGCTTTTATGGTTTATTCGTGGCCAAACAGATAATAAAATTCTTAAAGAGCAAGGTGTTCATATTTGGGATGCAAACGGAACAAGAGAGTTCTTAGATTCAAGAGGATTAACTACGAATGATATTGATGAATTAGGACCAATTTATGGCGCACAATGGAGAGCATTTAATAAGCCATATTATAATGAATATAATAAAGAATTTATTAAAAATGCATATACTTGGAATAGAGGGTCCGGTAATGGTTCAATGGATGCTCAATTAGAAATAGAATATAATGATATAATAGATGATAATGGAGGCATTGATCAATTACAACAAATAATCGATGCATTAAAAGATCCAACCCAGCGCACTAGTCGCCGTTTAATAATGACTGCTTGGAATCCGTGCCAGTTAGATCAAATGGCTCTTCCTCCATGCCATATTTTATGTCAATTTAATGTTCACGATGGTAACAAATTATCGTGTAGTATGTATCAAAGATCAAACGATGAAGCATGTGGGACAACAATAAATATCGCATCTTATAGTTTTCTTACGCATTTACTAGCACATCATTGTGGATTGGAAGCATATGAATTTGTATATTTTAAAGGAAATTGCCATATATATGAAGAACATATTGAAGGAATTAAAACACAATTACAAAGAGAACCTTTTGAATTTCCAACACTAACAATTAATAATCTAAAAGAAAAAATAGATGATTATCAGGTAGAAGATTTTATTATTAATAATTATCAACATCATCCGCAGATAAAGTTTCAGATGGTTGCATAAGTGGTGCATTTAAACGAATGCATTATCAAATGCATAGTTGTCAATATCAATAGGATTAGTAAATCCAGCATTTATAGCTTGTCTATAATTATACATTAATTTGGGTGCTGGTAAAATCCATTCATTTGTATTTATATCAATTAATCCAGAACAATCAAAATCAAATAATTTTAATTGTCCATTTGCAGCTAATCCGACATTATCAGGTTTCCAATCTATATACATAATACCTAAACCTTGTAAGAAGCTTTTTACTGGTAACATTATTTCTTTAATTTGTGTATTTGAATAACTTTCAATGTTAGTATTCAATTCTTCCATATCAATATAACTTGGTTTTGTTAAATCTGGTGATTCAAAAATATTATAAATGGTAATAATATTTGGATAAGAATTTTGCATTATAAGTTTGCATAGTTCAATTTCTTTTTTGTTCTTTGTCATTTTTCTAAATATGGGTTTGTCTTCAAATGTTTCATAAATTGGATCAATATCTCCGTTCATTTGATATACTTTACTTCCTCCAGATGGGTTTTTATTTGGTTGAATTTTAGCATATTTTTGTTTCTGTGTTTTACCCCTTTTTATTTTATATGATTTATTGCTTTTCTTGTTTGACTTTGTTTTTATACTTTTAGCATATTTTTGTTTTTTGGTTAGGTTTCTTTTTATTAAGTTCATATATATTTATTTTTAAAATAATTTATATTTAAGTGCGTAATTTATTTAGAAACAAAGTATTAAGAATATTTATATGAGTGCAAATCGTTCAGTACAAGCTGCCCAAAGACGACGCATGGGACAAGAAATGTCATCAAACCAACGTGGTCCACAACCTTCTATTAATTCATCACAAATGTTCGCTTCACACGCACAACAAGGACAAGGTAGATATCCTCCACAAATGCAACAACAGCAACCAATGTATTCTCAAAAGCAAATGTATGCTCAACAGCAACAAATGCAACAACAGCAACCAATGCATTCTCAACAAAGTGATTCTGAACTTGCTGGCATTAGTAAACTAACTATTGCTCAAGCAATTACATTAATTACTTTGCGTTTAGGTGCACTCGAATCAAAAGCAATGAATACTGAAGGTGTTAATTCAAGTCTTGGTGAAAATATGGTGGCAATTGATCGTGGCCTATTGGATGCTATTATGGAACGTTTAGACACATTAGAAAAAAGACCAGCTGCTACTTCATCAAGCACTTCTGCTACTGCTTCTGCTGAAATTAATATGATGAAACAACAATTTGAACCAATTAAACAAGCAACAATTCAAACAAAAAATGCTGTTGTTAGTTTATCAAAAGAAACAAAGGATTTAAAGAGTAATTATGATGTTTTGAGACAAGAATTATCTGATACAAAGGATTTACTTAATAGTTTACAAAATATGGTTATGGATAACAACAGTAAATTATTAAATTTAAGTTTAGCAGATACAACAGAAATGGGTGATTATGGGTTTGAACAAAATACAGAATATAATGCAGATGATTTAGTTTATAATCCAAATGTTGATTTAGGAGATAATGAATTTATTGGAACTAACTTAAAGGAATTAATTGAAAATGAAATTAATTTAGAAAATTTAGTCGAATAAATTTAATTAAAAAGTTTATTATTTTATAAATAAATATTTAGAATTAATAATTATTTATATGCAAACTAACAATATTTCTGAAAAGATTATAGAACGTATTCGTTTAGGTGATACAAATTATATTTTTAATGGCTTATGTAATCATAATAATAATGAATTATATTTAGATTATATATTTTTTAAACACTTTGCAAGTGAAGTAACTTATGCAATTATTTTACAAGTAATAACTAACAAAATAAATAGCATTTTAGATTCATATCGAAGTTTTATTGTGCACGTAAATTTACAAACATTAAGTTTATTTGATATTGAAAAACACAAAAATTTTGTTAGTTTAATAGCAAATTATTTAAAAACACATTATCCAAATAAATTAGAAAAATGTTACATACATAATAGTCCAAGCATTTGGACACAATTATATAATTTTGTTAGTTTATTTATTGATAAAGAAACACAGAAGAAAATACATTTATTATAAAAACAGTTTAAACCTAATTAGACATATTATATAATTGTTAGTATGCGTTTAACATTAGATAATAAATCAAAAATCGAAGTGTTTTCATCATTATTTCAATTGATGAAAGGGTGGAGTTCCTATATTAATATGCAATTTACAGCAGAAAAATTATATGTGCAATTAATGGATAAATCTCATATTTGTTTAGCAGAGTTAAATTTATTTGCTGAATGGTTTACAACTTATACCGTTAGTTCTAATGTTTCTTTATGTATAAATCCTCAGCATTTTGCGTCCATAATTAATTATGCATCAAAACATGATTCATTAGAATTATTATATGGAGATGAAGATATTGTTGAAATAGATAGCACAAAGAAAAAGAGTAAGAGTAAGAGTAAAGAAGTGTCTGAAGATCATTTATATGTAAACTTTCTTAATTTAAAGGAAAATAAAGATGCATTTAATCATTTTTTTGAAATTCCATTAATTAATGCAGATGATGAACTAGTTGAAATACCAACTGTAGATTATACGGTTGAAATATTAATTGAGGCAAAAAAAATTGTAAATTTATTTAATGAATTACTGGGATTTGGTTCTGATTTAAATATAATTGCTGATATGGATTCATTACAATTTAAGGCAACTGGAGACAATGGAAGTCTAAAGGTAGATATACCGGCGGAAGATTTGGATGATTATGGAATAGTAGAAGATGAAGTTATTGATATTTCATATAGTTTAACACATTTATGTAAAATGTGTGCATCAATAAAGTTATCACAGCATATATTTATTGGAATTAGTGATGAATATCCAATGTTGTTAGAGTATAAGTTAGAAAATGATAGTAGTATTAAATTTTATGTTGCTCCAAAAGTATCAGAAGATTAATATAAAAAAATTAAATAAAAGCAAATGAGTTTATAAAAATAAAATAATTTATTTATGTTTATAAACAATGTTAGAAAATGCTCAACAAGTAGTAATAGGTATAATAGTTTTTTGTGTAGTATTATTCTTATATTTACATATACAGTTTCATTTAAAAACAAGCAATGATTTAGAAATATATGAAATAGAAGAAGCTTCAAAAGAAAAAAAAGAAGAAATATGTGATTTAAGACAACCAGCATTATTTAATTTTCCGGAAGAAGATGATGGGCATAAAATAATACAGACAACTAATAAACAATATTTAGAAGACAATTATCCAGCATTTGAAGTTAAAATTCGCGACACATTTGAATCTCAAAGTGATACCGAAGTTGCCATACCTTTGCCTCTACATGTCGCAACCAAATTGTTTGCCGAAGACAAAAAGGCTACCTACTTCAGTGAAGGCAACTCTGATTTTTTATCAGAAACTGCAGTAATTAAAAGTTTTTCTTATAATGATGAATATTTAAGACCTAATTTGGTATCAAATTGTTATTATGATATATTAATGTCGAGTGATAATCTAGAAACTCCATTGCGTTATGATTTGAATTATAGAAATTATTATATGGTAACACAAGGTACTATAACTGTTAAACTAACTCCTCCAAAAAGTGAAAAATATTTGCATCCAATTAATGATTATGAGAATTTTGAATTTAGATCTCCTGTAAATCCATGGAATCCACAACCGAAATATAAAATAGATTTTGATAAAATAAAATGTTTAGAAATTATTTTAAGTCCCGGTAAAATATTATATATTCCGGCTTATTGGTGGTATTCATTTAAGTTTGAGGCGAATACAAGTGTTAGTTGTTTTAAATATAGAACATATATGAATAATTTAGCAATTGTGCCAAATATTGCATTATATGCATTGCAAAATCAAAATGTAGAGCGTAAATTTGCAAAACAAATAGATATAAATCATTTAAATCAACAAGCATTTTCAAATATAAATATATCAGATAATGATGAATTTGCAAATGAAAATAGTTTTGAAGTAGAAATTCCGGCAATTTTAATACCAAAAGATGAACCAGAACCATTACCAAATATTGGAGAAACATTTATAAATAATGAAAATTTAGTTACTATTACTGACCAATAATTAAACAAAAATGCGTTTAATTTTGTTAGTATAATATAAAATGAATGAAATAAATGAACAAGGCTATAGTTATAGTTATGCATTAATAAGTAATGAACCAAAAAAATCATATAGTTATTTATATACTTATGCAGCACAATCACAACAGCCTTTAACATATTCTTTACCAACATTTAGTTATGCAGGGTCATATAATTTTGCTCCTTCTCCTGCTCCTTTTTTTCTGTCTTCTTCTCCTGTAAATATAAATGAAACTACTGCGTTAAATGAAACTACTGCGTTAAATATAGTATGTGAAGATGCGTGCTACCAGTGCATTAATCCATATAAGGAATCAATTGGTGCTATAAGTGCATTATTTGGAATATGCATATGTTATCTTATTATTAATAAATTAAATTTAAATAATATTTATAAAAGAGTTCTACGAAAAATTATAAGAAAAAAGAAACATAGTAGAAAACATTATAATTATAATAATTCTTCACCTAATATTGGTATAGATGCAACTAACTATAATTCAGATTTTGAAAGAGTATAAAATACTTATTATAATATATAATTAATATAATTAAAGATATAAAAACATATTTACATATAATGGAGACATATAAAATACATATTGAGAACCGGAGTTATGAGCGGTGGCAAATACATAACTCCTCAACCTTATGCGAAATAAAACTGGATAAGTTTAATCCATTAAACGAAAAACTATTTTCAAATGATGTTTTTACATTTTCTGAAAATAAATTAAATCTTATTCATTCTTCAACTCGTCTAAATGAAAATATTCCTGGAGTGTTAATTATTGAGGGTAATAAAACTTATGGTAGAGAAACAAAAGCAAATAGAAAACCAAATTCTGGTAGATTATTATATAAATGTATCCCAGATGATACACGTATTCCGGCATTTTTAGTTCCATATGAAATGAAAGAAATTGGATTTTCTAAGGTATTTTCAAATTTATACGTTACTGTAAAATTTTCTAATTGGGTAAACGAACATCCTCACGCTACTTTAGGTCAAGTTATTGGACCAGTTAATGTTCTTAGTAATTTTTATGAATATCAATTGTATTGTAAAAGTTTAAATGCATCAATACAAAAATTTCACAAAGATACTAACAAAATTTTAAAAGAAAAAGCTTTTACACACGATGTATTTATTGAAAACATATTTAAAGCAAATAAGCATAATATTGAAGATCGAACAAATAATTCTTGGAAAATATTCACAATAGATCCTGCAACAAGTTCTGATTATGATGATGGTTTCAGCATAAAGAAGCTAAATGATAATCATACTTTGTTAAGTATTTATATTGCAAATGTTACTATTTGGTTAGATTCGCTTAATTTGTGGTCTAGTTTTTCTCAAAGAATTGCAACAATTTATTTACCTGATAGAAAACGTCCTATGTTACCAACAATATTATCCGATTGTTTATGTTCATTACAAGAAAATGTAAATAGATTTGCATTTGTGATGGATATTGTTGTTGATGAAAATTATAATATTATAGATATTTCATGGAAAAATTGTTTAATTAAAGTTTATAAAAATTTTGCATACGAATCAAATGAATTATTTAGAGAACCTGATTATCATAATATACGAGATTTATGTGTTAGTTTATCTCATAAATACAAATACATATCAAGTGTAAAAACAAGTCATGATGTTGTGTGTTATTTAATGATATTAATGAATTATCATTGTGCTCAAGAATTATTACGTAATAAGACGGGTGTTTTTCGTTCAACAATTTTAAAAAGAGATTTTGATGTGCCGTGTGGTTTACCGGAAGAAGTGGGCAAGTTTATAAAGATTTGGAATAGTTCTTCTGGACAATATATAAATTTGGAAACAGCAAAAGAAGAAAATTTAGTAAAACATGATTTGTTAGATATGGATGCATATGTTCATATAACTTCGCCGATTCGTCGATTGGTTGATTTATTAAATATAATTAAATTTCAACAAATAAAAAAAATGTATGAATTAAGTCCAGAATCAATAATATTTTATAATAAATGGTTGACAGAAATAGATTATATAAATGTTACAATGAGAGCAATTCGTCGCGTGCAAAATGACTGTAATTTGTTGGATTTATGTAGTAATGATCCATCTGTATTACAAAAAACATATGATGGATATTGTTTTGATAAGTTAGTTAGAAATGATGGATTATATCAATATATAGTTTATTTGCCGGAGATAAAAATGGCATCAAGAATAACAATGCGTGAAGATTTAAATGAGTATGATAGATGTAAATATAAGTTGTATGTATTTAATGATGAAGAAAAATTTAGAAAGAAAATTAGATTGCAAATTGTATAATATATATTAGACGAAGTATAACTTAAAGATATTTATACATATTTTATATGGTTACTGATTATTATAAAAACACGATTTCAACATATCTTAGGGTCGGCGACTATAAACAAGCATTTGAATATTTAATGCGCATTTTACCTAACTTATCTGCTACTGAATTAGAAGAATTATCATCTTATTATGGCAATCTAATATACTTAGTTTATTCTACTCAACGCAGTAAACTATAAAACGAAGTAACACTTAAAATATTATTGAACTTATTTAAAGATAAACTAACAAATAATATATAATATTATTTACAATGTTTCATTTATTAACAACATATTGGTTTGGCTATTGGGTAGGAACAAATTCTCACAAACATATTATAAAACGTAAATATATTTATGTAAATGACAGCGACAAATATAAAAATAACCAAATGGAATTTAGATTTAATCGATAAATTATAATATAAATAAAATATTTATATTATATATAATGAAACATACCAGAAAACGGCTTGTTCGCAGATATAAGGCTAAACGACATACCAAACATTATTATACTAGAAAACGTAGAGTAATGAAAGGAGTAATGAAAGGAGGCTGAGGCGGACTTAATACTGTTAGCAAAAGACAACCAATTCTAAAACAAACTGGTGGCTGAGGAGAAAACAATTTGGTGTCTTTGGATAAAGATTTATAAAACTTATAAATTAAATTATTTATTGGAATGATGTGTTAAAGTATACAATATATTATATCTTAATACTGAACATAATAAATTACAAATATGTATTCTATTTGTTATTTATTTTATATTCGAAATAGCAACCTCTTTGGATAAATTTTTAATTATTTTATTAAAATTCTTTGTAATTTCGTCTGTATCTGAACCACACATTGAATTTGAAACTATTTTAAGAAATGTATCATTTTTTCGCGAATCAGCAGAAGTGCAACCTGGATGCATATCTTTCCATTCCATTATATTTTGAATATTCTTATTTGCCACATCTTTAATTGCTTTTAATAAAATGGGTTTATCTTCTGTCTCTTTATTCCATTCATCATCACTTTTAATATAAGTTACTTCTCGTTTTGTATCTGAACAATGTATTGGTCTTTCAGTTATTTCCATTTTACGTAAATTATTAATTATAATATTACTAATACCTTCTGCATAGCCAACTCTACCAACATTTTCAAGATCTTCAAGTGTAGGCTGAATAGAATTAACAAAATCTGTAATATTCATTGCATTTTTACATGTTTCATTTAAAAACACTTGTAAATTAAATGTCTTATTATTTGAATTATTAATATTTGTTGAATTGTTACTATTATAATTATTTATTCCATTCTTTGTTAGTTCAATAATAGTCTTTTGTAGTTCTTGATTTTGTGTAAGTAACTGCAATATTAATTTTTTATCGCTAATATCCGCAAGTGTAAATAATTCTTCATCTGAATCATCATTTTCACCTATATTATCATCTAAATCTAGTTCACTATTTTTATTGTTATTTAATGAACATTTTTGTTTATGTTTCCACAGGCCACTGCGGTCCCTATAATGACGACCACATTTACAAGTAAAGACCATATCCGTTTGGTTGCCAGTTTTTTTTGACTGGTTGCCAGCACACTTAATGTGTTTTTTGGTGTTATTGTGTTGTATCCAATGTTGTTTTAGTGAGCATCTATAGTCACAAAATGAACAGTAAAATTGACCATTTTCATTTTCACTATTTTTACTAAATTTAATTGACATTTTTATATATTTTGGAAACAAAAAAAAGTGAGAAAAATAACTAATTTAAAAAAATTATCATCACAAATATTTGAACAAAAAAATAAATTTAGAGCATTATGATCACAAGTCAAAATTCGAGTTTTGTAAATTTCATCACTATATTCCGTTTCCAAAAAATGGACATTTTTAAAAATGTCCAAAATAGATTTTTGAAAAAAACTTTTGGAAAAAATATGTTACTGAAAACTCTGCCAGAAAATTATAATTATTTTGTTATCATATTTCGTAACAAATACAATAATACTTCTATAAAACATTTTATTCAATGTCGTCTTTAAGTTTAAAACTCAATAATATATATTATTGAATTTCTAATTTAAAGAAATATGGTCACTGAATTGGTTGACAAAATAGTGATGACCATAAGTAATGACTGGTTTATTATAGATCTTATCATAATATGATTTAGACCCAGTGTATAAAATACATTAACTATTTCTCAGTAACAAAAATGTTGCCAAAATTACTGTTTTGTTGACAAACTAGTAAAAAGCGTTTTAAATAACAAATAATTAAATTTATTGTTAAAAACATAAAATATGGTCTCGTCAGTGTCATTATTCTGTCAAATTAATCAAAAAAAATTATCATCACAAATATTTTAACGAAAAAATAATTTTAGAGCATTATGGTCACAAGTCAATTTTCAAGAATCAAAAATTCATCACTATATTTGGTTTCCAAAAAATGGACATTTTTAAAAATGTCCAAAATCGATTTTTGAAAAAAACTTTTGGAAAAAATATGTTACTGAAAACTCTGCCATAAAATCAAAAAATATTTTGTTATCATATTTCGTAACAAATACAATAATGAATCTATAAAATATTTTTCAGTCTTGGCTTTAAGTTAAAATTCATTTAATATATATTTTACAAAACTAATTTAAAGAAAATTGGTCACTAAATCTACTTAAAATAGTTGACAAAATAGTGAACACCATAAAACATATTTTGTCTGAATTATTATTACCATATTATGATAATAGAACTATAATTAAAACTCATTAACTATATGACAGTCACAAAAATGTTGACAAAATCACTATAATTCGTTGCCAAATAGATGACACGATTATCGACAGATAAACCTACTATTTAAAGTCAAAATATTTTTTATGCTCTGATCAGTGTCACTTTTTTGACTTTTTATGAAAAAAAATTATCGTCACAAATATTTGAACAAAAAAATAAATTTACAGCATTATGGTCACAAGTCATTTTTTGAACTTTTATTTTCATCACTATATTTGGTTTCCAAAATATGGACATTTTTAAAAATGTCCAAAAATCAATTCCCAAAAAAACTTTTGAAAAAAATGTGTTACTGAAAACCCTGCCAGAAAATTGTAAATATTTTGTTAGCATAACTCGTAACAATTTAATTTTGCTTTTAAAAAATATTTTATCAGTCTCGGCTTTAAATTCAAATCCTATTTATATATATATATTATTGCAAAACTAATTTAAAGACTTTTAGACAAATATATGCAGCAAAATGGCCGGAAAATCGATTAACGGTGTAAACCATATGTGCTTAATGGAACCCAATTCTTTAAAATTTAAATCATTAGAAGACAATTTATATTTTACCTTAAGAGACATATTTTGGAACACAACAGATGCGTATGCATTACAAGCTCATCATTTATATAATTTATTGTCCAATAATGTGCGTTTAGAAGATAGAACAATTGAATTTAAATATGCTGATGTGCTAAATGAATCTGAAGGTAAATATATTGAAGATGTATTTTGTTTTTTTCAAGATTGTCTTGAAGGCAACCTATTTGTTTTTGATGGAGATAATTATTGGAGCAATAATGATCATAATCATGCAGAATATATGCCATTTAGCGAATGGCGTGGTCAATTAATTAAATTAATTAATTTACTTAATGTTAAATATAATCAAGTTCGAGACCCAGAAGAAAATTAAATATAAAATAATATAAAAAATAATATATTTATATTATTATGGCAGCAAGATTAATAGATGGTATTCAATATGTTAAATTAGCAAACAATAATTCATTCAAAAGTAAATCACTTGAAGATAATATATATTTTACTTTAAGAGATATTTGGTTAAATGCAGAATGTATAGATTATTGTTATGAAACAAATCACTTTAATAGTATTTTAACAGATAAAATTTGTTATGAAGACAGAAAAGAGGATTTTAAGTATTCAAATATACTTTATGATAATAATTCAAATTATTTAACTGAATTATATACATGGTTTACTTATATTGATGGTCGTTTAGACAAACTGCAATACAAAACACCAACTGATTATAAATGTTTATTATTCACTTTTGAAATTCCACAAGAAGATGAAGAAATTAATATGAATAAATATATGAGAGCAGATGAATGGTGGATACAATTAGTAAACCTTGTAGATCAACTAGAAGAATTATTTGAGAAACAAAAAAGAACAAAAGAAAAATATACTATAATTATATGAGTTATGTTGATTTAACTGCATTAATATTAACAGAAATTATTGGAGATTTTGGTTACAAAGAATTTGCAGATAAAGGCGGAATAAGTAATTTTACTGTAGGTTCATTAGGCTATTTAGGTGTAATTTATTTTTTAATACGTTCATTACAAGGATCACAAGTGTTATTAATAAATGCAGCATGGGATGGATTAAGTGCTTTATTAGAATCAGCCGCAGCAATGATTGTTCTTGGCGAACGTTTTAATGACCCATGGAAATATTTTGGAATACTTTTAATTATTATTGGCCTATTTTTCTTAAAAATACCAATCACCGGCGAACATAAATTTGTCTTTCCAAAATTCTTTAAAGAAGGGTTTGTTAGTTTAACTAAATAAAAAATTGAAATTAATATATTAAACAAACGGCATAATATATTAATATAAGATGAGTAATACTGTAAGTGAATTAAAACAAGTTGCTGACCAATTATTTGCGTTTAATTGCCCAGAATTGGATGTTGATGATCAAATGGGACCAACTGGTTATATAGATTATATTAAACCAAATGATTTTTATGGCTCATGCAGAAAAGGCATTGATTGTGCAAACAGAAAATTTATTACATTTCGTGCAGAAATTGAATATAGTAATGGACAAAAGCTTCAAACATTTACAACATTATTTGAAAGAAGAAACATACCAGATGCATATATGATACAATCAGCAAATAAGTATACATTATTCTATACGGATGGCGGTGCAACTGTAGAACAATTAAAATTAGTTTTGAAATTATTAAATGATAAAGTAATTGGATTATCAGAAGAGATGGCAAAAGACTGCAAAATAAGATATCCGGGTGCATTAATTGAAGACAATTATAGTTATAAACCAGTTAAAATTAGTTTAATAAATGATTCAGAAATAGTTTAACAAATTTTATTTAGAATAAAAAACATTAATTAAAATATATGCACTTCCTATAACAATTAATTGTTGAATCATTGCTAAAATTTTTGCTAAATCGGATAATGCGGTTACATCAGGCAAACCAACACCTGCTTGAATTGTTAAACTATAAAATAAATAATCAACTATATTTAATTTATCTTTTTTATTTAATGGTAAAAAATTATTTGGAGGAATATTAGTATAAATAATAGCAAATATAATTATACATAATATATTAAATAAAAATGTTTTAGTAATGATATCCATAATATATTATAAGAAAATTAAAAGAAATGCCATATTTATACATATAATGATTGATTAGTTATAACAAATTTTAATGTTAAATGTGGAATTTCTTTTAGTTTACTCAAAAACTCCATATTATTGGTTAGTTCAGCAATCTTTTCAAATTCACAAGCGATATTATTTATTTTTAAGATAGCCTTTACAAATTCTCCTAAAAATATTTCTTTTTTCTCTTCTAACTCACTTATAATCATTTTACATTCTTCTTCAGAATTACAATCACACCATTTTTCTGCAAATTCAATAATATCATAATGCATTTCATAATCTGCACCAGCATTCATATAATGTGTTAGTTCATAGTCTCTATAGAAATCATATATTTTTTCAATTTCGTTAATTATATTTGTTATCTTACTATCCTCAGTATTTGGATTAATGTCTTTAATGGTATCTTGCACTTTAATATTTGTAAAGCAACTAAATAATACAACCAATTGTTTGGTAGATAAGTGCGTTAAAATTCCAGTTTCATATAATTTAGCAAAAGCCAAACAATGTATTTCTCTAATTTGCGATGAAATAGTTCCCAGTTGAGTTAGAGTCACAATATTATTTGGTTCAGAAATAGATTCCATTTTAGTAAACCCTGTATTTAGAAGTAAATTTAATATTTTAGATATATCTGTTTCAAAATAGTTGGAAAGCGAACTATGCTCTGAATTCAATGCATTTAATTCATCAGTTTTTTTTGCTAGATTTAAATAACTTATTTGATCTTGATCTATATATTTATTGTTATCTCTTATGGTTTGAATTCTACGTTCAGCTTCTTTGCGTTTTTTATTTACAAGTTGTTTAACCGTTTTTTGTAATTCAATATGTTCTTTAATGATGTCAATTGGAGTTCTTAAATTAGATATATTATTAGTTGAGTTTGATACATCAATTTCTAACGCACTAATCCTATTAGAAATAGATTGTATTTCATAATCTAATTCATTTTTAATCATACTTTTTTTAGCGAAGTTAACTAAATTAATATCACCTATATCAATCAAATTTAATAACAAATTATATGATAATTTGAATTTAGATGTAAGCGTTTGTGGTTTGCCGCTCATCATAGATTTATAATTTACCATTTCTACATCCCTAAAAATATTATTAAGATGTATTACGTGACCAACACTATCTAAACCTAAACGTCCTGCTCTGCCAGCAGCTTGCGTATACTCATGTGCATATAATGTTCTTAAATTAGTGCCATCGTGTTTATATATATCAGTAAATATACAACTCTTAACTGGAAGATTTAGCCCTATAGCTACAGACTCAGTTGCAAATAATATTTTAATATATCCACGTGCAAAAAATATTTCAACAATTTCTCTTAAAACTGGTAACATTTTAGAATGATGAGTTGCAATGCCTTTTTCTAAAAGAGAAACTAAATTTAAATACTCCGGAAGACGAAAATATTCTTCACAATTGACAAATTTATCTCTTAAAATTTTATCACATTCTCGTCTAGCAATATATGGAACCTTTGTGTCAAATTCTTGTAAATTAGTTGTTAATTCTTTTGCACATTGTTCAATTTGTCGAATAGAAAATACATAGCAAATAGCAGGTGTCATTTCATTTTCAGTTAAATATTTTGTAACTTGATTTATTGCGTGTGCACGTTTAATATAAATTTTATTTTTTTCAAATAATTCCAAAGTTTTATTTATTTTGGTAAAATTTTCATCATATAATTTATTTTTAGCATCTTGTATTATTAATGGGTTATCAATTACAGATTTAATTTCTTCTTGTGTAGCCTTATCTTTAATTGTTTTAAATACACCTTGAGTTGCGGTAATAAATGAATAATGAATTAAAGGAACTGTTCTCACTTTTTTTTGAGTTAAATATACTTCTTTTTCTATAACCGCATTTGTTTCGCCTTTATTTTCAAACCAATATGAAAATTTTTCTGGATTATCTAAAGTTGCAGATAATCCAACCATTTGTACATGTTTTGGTAACATCATTATTGAATTTTCCCAAACTGAACCTCTATCTTGATCATTAATCATATGCAATTCATCAAATATAACACACGCTAATTCAGTTTCAAGATTCATTTCAAATGAAACACTAGATTTAGGTTGCTGACCTTTAGAATTAATCTGATACAATTTATTTAATAAAATTTCAGTTGTCATTACAATAACATCCGCACTCGGATTGCAAGAAATATCACCAGTAACAATGCCAACCTTTACATTTGGATATTTTAATGTAAAGTCATTAAATTTCTGATTGCTTAAGCTCTTAATGGGACTAGTATAAATAACTTTCTTGCCTTTAGAACAAAAATAATCAATTGCAAATTCAGCACCAAACGATTTACCAGAACCCGTTGGACAACATATTAACATATGATTGCCAGTTGCAATACCTTCAACAGTCCATTTTTGAAAATCGTGAAGTTCATAGTTATAATTTTTATAGTAATGATTATATTTATCCTCATTTTCTTTGGGATAATTATAAGCGCAAATTTTAACCATTTTCTTTTTATATAATATATATTAATCTCTTTAAATAGGTTTCATAATATATATTATCTTAAACATACTTAAAGAAATAGATGCGTTTACATTTAGCGGTTCAATGACATTAAGTGACAAATATAAAATAATTGGTTTAATAGGAGAAGGTGCGTTTGGCAAAGTGTATAAAGGACAACATAATATAACTAAGGAGTTAGTTGCCATTAAAATTGAAGAAAAAGGTCCAGTAAATACATTAATAATGGAAGCAAAAATTTATCAACACATTGGAAACATAAAAGGATTTCCATCTTTAAAATGGTTCGAAACTAACACTAGATATAATATTTTAGTTATCAATTATTTAGGTAAATCACTATATGATTCAATTCAATTAAATAAGTCATTTGAATTAAAACGTGTTTTACAAATCGGAACACAAATTATAGAACGTTTACGTGTATTACATTCGAAACAGATGATACATCGTGATATAAAACCACATAATTTATTATTTGGACATAAAGATACAAATATAGTTTATTTGGTTGATTTTACTTTTGCCAAAAGATATATAAATTCTGGCAAACATATAAAAGAGTTACTAACTAACAAAATAATTGGGTCATTAAATTTTGTTAGTTTAAATGTTCATAGACATTTGGAACCAAGTAGAAGAGATGATATTATTTCTGCTATATATGTATTAATGTATTTATATTATGGTAAATTAGAATGGGAAAATTGCACCAATGAAAATTCAATAATTATGCTTAAAGAAAACTTATTAACTAACACTAGTAATAATATTTTTTTACAGCTTCTAAATTATGCATATAATTTAGCATTTTCTCAAGAACCTAATTATGAATATATTGTTAGTTTATTGTCTAACTATAAATAGAATTTTATTATATATTTTAAAAAACAACTTAAAAACAAGAGTTGTTAATATTATATAAAATGACTGACACCGTAGTTGCAGATACATCTTCTTCCAGATACACTGGACGCGTTAAGTGGTTCAATAATAAGGCCGGATATGGTTTTATTACTGTTACCGATGGTTCTAAATCAGGAACCGATGTTTTTGTTCATCACACTTCCATTAATGTTGCTGATGAGCAATATAAGTATTTAGTTCAAGGCGAGTATGTTGATTTTGCTATTACCACTACTAATGGTGGTGCTCACGAATTTCAAGCCAGTTCTGTTTGTGGAATTAAGGGCGGTAAGTTAATGTGTGAGACTCGTCGTGATGTTAGAGTTTCTCGTGCTCAATATCGTGAAACAAATGCACCTGCCGAGGAACCAGCTGCTGTTGCTCAACCAAAGGCTCCCAGATCCAAGCCAGTAAACAGACGAAGTGATGATAGTAAGCAAAGTCGTGGAGAAGCTAAGACTAGTAAACAACCCAGACCTAAGCCAGTAAGAAAGCCAGCAAGTGCTAAGCCACAAGGAGAATGGGTTCAAGTTGCTAGTAAGGCACCAAAGAAGGCTGCTGAATCAAAGTAAATAATTAATAAAATAGAATTATAATAATTATACAAATAAATGAAATATAATTATTATAAATAAAATGACTTAAAATTGTTTTATCAAATGAAAGTATGGATACAGACCACATTTTTAAACAATTTAGCACGATAAATGATACGCTAACATTATTTAAAATGCAAATAAGCACTTTACAACAACATGTTAAAACCGTTGAAAAAAATGTTAGAAAAGAATTAAAAACTGTTCAAAAAGAAAAGCAAAAAGAAGCAGAAAAAGTGCCAAGAAAACCATCTGGATTTGCCAAACCAAGTAAAGTAACTAAAGAATTATGCGAATTTTTAGAAATACCAGAAGGCACACAAATAGCAAGAACAGAAGTAAATAAAGCATTAGCTAATTATATTAAGGGTAATGGTTTAATAGAAAAAGATAAGACAAATAAAAAACAAAAAATAGTAGCAGATCAAAAGTTAATAAATTTATTAGGTATTGAAAATGAAAATATAGATAATTTAACTTATTTTAATATTCAAAAATATATGAATAAACATTTTATTAAAGAGATTTAGATAATAAATTTATTGTTAGTTCATCTGTATCGCAAATTATTGATCTATTATATTCAATTTCATTAAAATTTAAAAACTTATCGCAATCGAATGAATTTTTAAATCTAGTTACATATAATTGACTAATATAAGGTAACATTAAACTAATAATTTCAATTCCTCCTATAACAAAAAATATTGTATCTAAATTTACCGTAATATGATTTAATAATTCATTTAATGTCATAAACGTAATGTTATTATAATTATTATATAAATGAATATATTGTTCTTTATTTCGTGTTAAAACTATATTGTGTCTATTTTTAAGTGGTTTTTCTCCTGGTAAAGATAATAATGTATTATATCCCATTATAACTGTATTATTTATGGTTATTTCCTTAAAAAAATTCATATCGTGCTTACTAGACCAAGGAATATTGCCATTTTTTGCAAAACCATTATTAGAATCAAGTGCAATTATAGCTTTTAAATTTGATAACATATTATGTTAAAATAAATAAAAATAAATATTTAAGCATATAAAATGGCGTCTAAATTTAGTTTTTTAAATGATCAACACAAATTAAATTTATTAAAACAATCAAATGATATTTTACATCTTAATAACAGCACAAATAATATATTAGTATTTGTATATAGTGCTCCTAAAGTTGGATCTACATCTATTGTAACATCTCTCCGTATATTTGGAGATGATAAACTAGATGTTATTCATATTCATGATGAGGAAATGTTGCAAGTTTTAGGTAATATTAAAGGTATAACAATTAATGAAATTATACAATATAATAAATATTTAGGTAAAGATGTTTATGTTATAGATGTTTATCGAAGCCCAATTGAACGCAAAATATCGGCATTCTTTGAAAAAATTGGAGCATATCATTTTAATAATTTTGACGAAAAAGTAAATCAATATAATATTCAAAAAGTAATTAATCGGTTTAATAAAATATTTCCCTACATTGGTGAAGGAGATCATTTTATTGACAAATATAATATACCAATTCCTTTAAAATTTGATACAAATAAAAAATGTATTTTACTACAAAATAATGATGGCATTAAATACATTAAATTACGATTAAAAGATTCACGTGTATGGTCCAATATTTTGGGACATTTATTTAAAATAAATATTGTGTTAGTTAAGGATTATGAAAGCAGTTCAAAACCAATAAAAGATTTATACGCTATGTTTAAATCCCAATATAGAATACCTAAAAATTATTTAGATAATCTACTAAATTGCAAATACTTAAATTATTTTTATTCTGAAGAAGAAAAAAAAGAATATTATGATGAATGGTTTAAAAAAGTTGGTTCTCCAGTAGTTTCATATACACCAGAAGAATATCGATTATATGAAGAAATAACTTTAGAAAATTCACATATCGATTTTATACAAAATGATCACTACATTGATGAAGGGTGTAAATGTAAGGCTTGTAAAATTAAACGAAAAGATGTTGCAACTAAATTATTAAGAGGAATTGTTGTTAGTGAAAAAATAGTTCATGAAGAGGCAAAAACTGAATTAATAAAAAAACGTATAGTTCATGCAGCCACATATAATAAAATGGTGTCGAATCATTTATCACAAACAAAATCTCAAGATTTTAAAAATATTATTACTCGCAGAAACTATTAATAATTAATTATTTTATTTAGGACTTTTATGTTTGAAATTATAATATATCTTTATTTTTGTATATATATTATATGAGCGAAAAAAATACTTCAAATAAGAAGGAAACAATAAAACAAGTTACACCTGAAATTATCGTTTTAATTGAAAAAAAAATATTATTTTTTCAAGACGTAATTCAAAAAACTATTTTACACGTTCAAAAAAATAAATTTTTTGATATTTTTGGAATTACTGAAGTAAATAGTTGCATAAATAGTTTAACTGAACTAAGCAAAAAAATTAAAGATATATCAGATGTTTCTATTAATTCCAATACCGATGCAATTATCAATGTTTTACAAAATGTTAATAATGAATTATCCGGATTATTTAAGTTATTTGGAACCGAATTATTTGAAGATTTATTGTGGATATGTTTTGGAAATAACTCAGTAAATACTTATGCTATTTCCGATATGGAAAAACATAAATTTGAATTACTTAAAAAATATTTTCATCCAACCGGATATAAAATTTTATCACAAAAAAAAGAAGATAAAAAAAAAGATATTGATGATGATTCTTTAAATGAAAAATCTAAAAATTTAGATTGTATTGATGTTGGTATTAAAGCAAAACAATTTCATTTAAAAGTTTATGGAATTCAATTAATTGTTCATAATCCTCAGCATAATAAAAGCCTTATTATTACAGGAACAGTTGATGACATAATGATTGATATTATTAATAATCGTTTTATTAATCTTAAAATTAAAGCCATTAACGACAATTTACCAACTACACCTGAATTTCAAGGGGAAACATTTACGCGATTTATTAAATCACTTTGTTTAAAAGATTATTTAATTTATGAACCACACGAAATATATTTACGTTTTTCTGGATTAAATAGCAATTTAGGCACATTACGACAAAAAACAATTTCACAAACCATAAAAGATTTTAATTCATTTGATTTATTTATTAAGCGGTTAACAATTATGCAACTTTTAATTAAAAGTGATAAATATGATAATCAATATTTGGCGTATTTATTATATGATATGCTTTCAAATGACGTTAATGGAAATATTGATACCCAGGAACAAATTATTTTATTTGATAGTTTTCCGTGGTCAATAAAACAATATTTTAAAGATGCGATGAAAAATACAATCCAATATACTAATAACTTATCTAATTTTGATATTCAAAAAATACCACTTGAACAACAAATTTGTCTATTAAAAGCACCTGATTCTGTTAAAGAAAAGGCTATGCAAAAACTTAAAGAAGTTAAAGCAAAATCTGAAGATTCTGGTTCAAAAGCACGTCAATATCTTGAAGGTCTTCTTAAAATACCGTTTAATGTTTATAGAAAAGAACCAATTTTAAATGTTATGAATGAAATACGCATTGATTATGCTGCAATGTTAAGTAGTAATGGACTAGTAGCACCGGTGCAAAAATCAGTTTACACAAGCATTGAAGTTTTAAAACATTTAAATGATTTAAAGAATAATAATACGTTGACGAATACAAATATCATTAATAGTGAACAAAATATTAATTTAACAGAAGATATTAAAAATATACTTGTTAGTTGTAACAAATCAGAATTACTAACTTATGTTTTAAAAATAAATGAGTTAAGACAAAAACATAAACTAACATATAATAAAATTAAACATTCTAATAAATCTAAACAAGAATTATGCGAAGAAATTATGCAATTTGTTAGTTCATATATAAATAATAATGAATTAATTAATGAAATATTTTTGTTAAATTCAACAACTAACTTAAAAGACAACTCTTTTAATATTGATTGTTTAAATCCTTTATCTACACATCTTACTAAAATTGAAACCAAATATAATACAATTAATGATTATATGAAAAATGTTAAAACTATTTTAGATAAATCAGTTCACGGACACGATAAAGCAAAAAAACAGATTGAACGTATAATTGGACAATGGATTAACGGCAAATTAGATGGTTATTGTTTTGGATTTGAGGGACCGCCAGGTCTTGGAAAAACTACATTAGCCAAAAAAGGATTAGCGAATTGTCTTCAAGATGAAAACGGAGTATCTCGACCTTTTTCTATGATACAAATGGGAGGGGATGCAAATGGGTCCAGTTTACACGGACATAATTATACTTATGTTGGTTCAACGTGGGGTTCTATTGTTCAAATACTTATTGACAAAAAATGTATGAATCCAATTATATTTATTGATGAAGTTGACAAAATATCACGCACCGAACACGGTAAAGAAATTGTTGGTATATTAACACATTTATTAGATCCAGCACAAAATGATTGCTTTCAAGATAAATATTTTTCTGGAATTGATTTAGACTTGTCTAAGGCATTATTTATTTTATCTTATAATGATGTTGATGCAATCGATAGAATATTATTAGATCGTGTGCATCGCATTCAATTTAAAAGTTTATCACTTGAAGAAAAAATTGTAATATGTAAAACATATTTGTTACCCGAGGTATACGAAAAAATGGGTTTACAAGATGTGATATTTATGAGTGACGAAGTTCTTAAATTTATAATTGATGAATATACATATGAACCCGGAGTAAGAAAACTGAAGGAAATATTATTTGAAATTGTAGCCGAAATAAATTTAGATGTACTAACAAATATTAATCATACTTATTCTATTCCTATTAATATAACTGTTGAAGATATTAAAACCAAATATTTTAAAGATAAACACGAAATTCGCAGCAAAAAGATACATCAAGAATCAAAAGTAGGTATTATTAATGGATTATGGGCTAATGCATTAGGAAAAGGTGGAGTTATTCCTATTCAAGCCAAATGGAGACCAAGTGAGAAATTTTTACAAATTCATTTAACAGGTATGCAAGGTGATGTTATGAAAGAATCTATGAATGTTGCATTAACACTTGCATGGAATTTAACTTCAATTGAAAGAAGAGATAATATATGGGATGAACAAAAGTGTAGCTCAAATGGTGTTCATATACATTGTCCTGAAGGAGCAACGCCCAAAGATGGACCTTCAGCAGGCACAGCAATTACAACTGCAATTTATAGTTTATTAAATAATAAAAAAATAAAATATAATATTGCAATCACTGGAGAAATAACTTTAGATGGCAATGTCACTGAAATTGGCGGATTAGATTTGAAGTTCCTAGGAGGCATTAAGGCAGGAGTTACTGAATTTATTTATCCCAAAGAGAATAAGAAAGATTATGATAGTTTTATGGAGAAATATAAAGACAATGAACTAACAAATGGAATTAAATTTTATGCAGTTGAAACAATTGGTGAAGTATTTGATTTAGTTTTTGAGTAAATCATTTATCAAATGATAAATCTTATTTTTTATTTCAGTTAATTTATAATTCCATTCTTCAAATAACATATAATCATTCATATTTTGTATGTCATTTTCATCGAATTTATCATTAAAATCTAAATCATTATCGGTAATTTGTGCAATTAAATTATATATAGATTTAATAAAATCTATATCCAGTAATATATTACTGTATTTAAAATTTAAAGGTCTACCATATAAAGATACTCCATTCGATAGAAACCAACAGTATTGATATGCCAATAAACTTTTATTTGATTCTGAATTAAGAAATAATTCATATAATATAAAATAAACTTCATCTTCGAATGATAAATATCTTTCTGTATCTTGTCCACTTAATTCAATATATTTATTATTATTATATAATATACCCATTAAATATATAATATAATTATAATTATAATTTTATATTATTTTTATATTATATTGCGTTAAAATAATATAAAAAGAATGGTTTGAGTAAATAAATGGAGCATATTGCAAAAATAGACAAAAATTTATTTTTAGGATCACTCTTTTCTGTTAATCCCGAAATTCTACAACATTATAATATTACTCATATTTTTCATTTTGGATTTGAAATACCAAAACCAATATTAAATACAAATTACTTTCGGGATCGTTGCACACGTGAATTTTTTTATTTAGAGGATACGCCAGAAAGTGCCGAGAAAATGTTACAAATGAGTTTTGAAGTCAATCCAAAAATTGATAAACTTATAAATGCAAATAAAAATGTGTTAGTTTGTTGTGTTGCAGGAAAAAGTCGTAGTGCAAGTATAGTTACATTATATTTGCATTATAAATATCCAACACTATCTTATGAAGAATTAATGGATTTTATTAATAAAAAACGCAGTATTTCTTTAAATCCAGGTTTTGAAAATGCAATTAAAAATAAAATTAACAATAAGTAAATATATATATTTAAAGAAAAAACATTATAAAATTATATAAATAATGTTTTTTCTGATTGAATTTGATAATATTGATAGTAAAGAAACTCAGCAGTTATTATTTGACTTATCTGGTTATCCAAATGGAACTATTTTATCGAGTAGTAGTAGTATAAAAGTAACCAATTTACCAAAACATAAATGGGTTGTTTGGATTGATATATCCAAAAAATCTAAATCCGAATATATTCAAGAATGTGAGCATTTTTTAAGAATTAAAAATGTAAAATCATTTATTGAATTACCACATATTAATAGAGAACCAGGTGATTCAGGTTGGTTATGGGAAGATGATTATATTAATAATCTATTTGCTGAACTTTGTTAAATTAATTTTTATTATATCTTCTTTTTGTTTTATTTGTTAAAACAACTTATTACTGTTTGAACTCCAATTAAAATTAATATAAATGGCATTAAAATAGCATAACATATACAAATGCCTTTAAATATTATGTAATCATTTGGTATTTCATCTTTTACAAGTTGACCCATATTAAATATATTTGATTTATATATTTAATATATTTTTATACATATTTAATGCTTCTTAGTTTGTCTCCTTTTTTTATTTCTTTTATTTTTTGTTATATTTCCACCTCTTCTATTATTTCTATTAAATGTAATTCGATTTTGTCGAGCATTATACCTTCCTACAACTCTAAGAGGTCTAATATTATAATCATAAACTTCTCCATTTCTAATGTCAAGTAAATACATATCACCACCATCACCATTATCTATTGTCATATACCAAGGTGATCTACTCGGATCTACTGGTCCTACTGGTGCAATTGATTCTTCTGGTTCTTCTGGTGCTGCTGGTCGTGCTACTGGTTGTGCTACTGGTTGTGCTACTGGTTGTGCTGCTGGTTGTGCTACTGGTGCTGCTGGTTGTAAAATTAATTCAGTTCCTATTATTTGACGAATCTCATTAATTTCTGGTTCTTGAATATTTGTATTTATTATATTTTTAAGTTGTTCATTTTCTATATTTAAATTATTTATATTATTTGCTGTATTTGCAGCATTTAAAAAAAGAGAATTTATTAAATATTGTCTTAAATCGAATGTTTGACTATTAAAATTAAAAACTTTACGACATATTGGACAAGTGCAATTATTTAAACTGCAATTATTATTACACCAAGTTCTTAAACAACTTGAATGAAATCTATGTTTACATATAGATACTTCAATTGGTTTTACATTAAATGTTTCATTTGGTATTGAAATAAATAATGGATTATGGCAAATTGAACAAATTTCTTTATACATATCTGAAATACTAAAGTTATTGAATTGTTGTTGAATTTCTTTATTATAGTTCATATATTATAATAATATTTTTATTAATGCTTTTTGGTTTTTCTTCTTTTTTTATTTTTTCTTGTTTTTTTGTTATTTTTTCTTTTTCTTCCTGCTGTCTTAACAAATATTAGTTTTGGATTATTATCTTTTGGTTTAGCGGAAGATGGAGGCACTGGTTTAAGAGTAATTTCTTCTGTAATTTTTGGTATTGATTGATTATAAATATTTGTTTCTCTCATACTTTTCATACTTTGTGTAAAAATATAATAAGGATTTGATTTTTCAACTTTTAAATTAGGTCCTAAGTCTAATTTTTCACTTAAAGTATTGTCGTATACTTTTGCCTTTCTAAGATCACCAACTCTCGGCATAATATAATAATATTATATTAAAGCTTAATTGATGTTTTAAATTCTTCGTAATAAATATTTCCAGCCTTAAATACTTTATTTCCTCTTGGCACAAAACTTCTTCTAATAAGTGTTTGAGCAAGATATCCTGTATAATTAAATGTAATTTTATTTAAAGGAGTATTCAATGTTGCTCTAACAATTATATTTGTATGTGCCGAACCAACCATATTTAATAGTGTGCTTCTTTCTAATGGGATTTTTTTATCACCAATAATAAGTTCTAAACTTTTTACTTTATCTGGCTCAGTTCCCAAATAACAATTATTTATTACATCACAATCTCTTTCCAATCTAAATTCAATAAATATATCACCATTTTCATCTTCTTTATATTGTGGATTTATATATATTACTTTTGATACATTAAACGAAATAAGATTAGCCCAATCGGGACGATTTGCTACCATTACAGCTAATGCATCATTTGTATTTGTTTTATATGAATCACGAACAGTTAAAGAATTAAAATAAGTCTCAAAATCTAAAGGAACCGAGATAATTAATTCTAAAGGCATTACAATAATTAAATAATAATAATGTTTTTATATTATATTATTTTCAATATAATATAAACTAAGTTAAAATAATGTTTTAGATAATATATCAGAATTTCTAATGGGTTCTGGAATACGATATATACAACATTTATTAACAATTTTAATGGCAGAAGCAAGGGATATTTTATGTCCTATACTAACATAAATTGGATTTGTTGTGTTATTTGCTGATTTTAATGCAGCACCTAGTATAGATCCAGATTCGCCAACTATTTCTATATATGATCCTTTTACTTTACATCTATCTGTAAAGTCTTGTTTTATTTGTCCTTCATTTATACCATCAATATGTAATAAAGTTTTTCCAACTCCAATTGTTGGTATATCTAATTCAAACCCTAAGTGAGATGCTGAACCAAAATTTCTATGGTGAAGTATGCCAAAACCATCAACTAACAAGACTTGCGGGAAAAAAGGTTGTCCAATAATTGCTTCAACTAATTTTTTATATTCAGGAACTTCTTTGAATCCAAGAAATCCTGAAATATACGGCAAATTAATTGAACATCTTTTACCATTTTCATAAACACACTTATTTTCAAATAAGTCGTATACAGATAAATACGCAACAGCATCATTAGTGTCTTTTAAATAACTAATATCTAAACCACCAACATATTTTACTTCATTAACAAAATTGTCTGAAATATCTTGAGTAATAATTTTAGATTTGTTAGTTGATTGATAATTTATCCACTGATTTAATAATTCACTTTGTTCCATTAATATAAATAATAATGATTTGTTTATATTAATTTTATATAGTTTTTATTTTGTTGTATGCTTATAAATATAAGTATGGTGAAAGATAAAATACTTTGCGTTTTGTGCATTATAAATAAGTATTTCTTTGTTTTTATTATAATTTATATCATATCGATTAATAAATGATGAAACTTGTAATAATCCATCATAAACAGACAACAACCCATTATCATATAAACTATGACAATATCTACACATAAACTCTACTATATTTTTGTCATTTTTTTCATTGTAATTCAGTATACATCTTGGTTTTAGATGTGCTGTTTCTAATAAACATAATGGTAGTTTTTTTTCACAAATTATGCACATTTGTGTTTTATTAGCAATTAAATAATTTCTTAATTGTTTTTGTTCTTCTCTAATTGCTCTTAATTCATATTTTATATTATTTTTACTATATTTTTTATAAAATCTAATAATAATTTTTGAATAGTAATATTTATTATCATTTAATATTACATTACCTTCATTTGTTAATTCATAATTTTTGTTATTTAAAAAAATAATATTATTTTTAATTAATTTAGTTAATTCTATTTTTATATCATTTATTTCAATTAAAATATTATACCGAAGTTTTATATAATTATATATATCTATTAGTGTATTATTATCTTGAAAAATAAAAGAATTAATAATATAATCTTTCATATTATTAATATTTCAAAAATAATCTTTAAATTAATTTATAGTGAAACCATAATATTATAACCACGTTTTCCTGATTGATTATTTATATCAACACCTTTGCTTTTTTCTTCTTTGTAGTTTATTTTTTCAAACTCTTCTTTAAATTTTTTCTGTGTTTTTAAACATTTTTTTCCATTTATTTTGCACCATGTTTCATATATTTTAAATATATCTTTTAATCCAAATCTTAAGTTTGTTTTTTCTGTTTTTTTACAACACGAATTTGCGAATAACAATATATCGCTATTAATTAATGGTTCCATTGAATTATTTGGTTCTATAACATTTTTAATAGTTAGAGGAGATACTATATCTAATGAAATAATTTCAGGTTTATCTTTATCATATAAATATAACCAACCATCAGGAGTTTTCCAATAATATTTTTCTGGAATTTTATTATTATTGTTATCTTCAATAAAATCATCTCCATCTTCATTTTGTTGGTTGTATTCTTCTTTAAGAATAGAATAATTTATTTTATCATCATTAGTTATAAATATATTATTATTATATAATGGATTAGCTGAAACATTATCTTTATAAATAATATCATATTTGTCTGTATAATATGTAATAAAACAATCACCTTTTTCACATTTAAACTCTGGAATATCATTTGTAACTATTAATAAATTATAGTCATTTAAATTTTTACAATTTTTATCTGGTTGTTTTGGTTTCTGTTCTTCTATATATTTTTGTATATTTAATATTTCATATTTTGGATTATATTGATCAACTAATCGTTTGTTAACTAGATTTTTTGTATTAAATTCTAATGGCAAATATTGTTCTATTTGAGATAACAATAATGATTTATTTTTACTTGTAAGTTTATCTTTACTTATTTTATCAACAATATTTTTTAAGTTAATTTTTATTGGTATTCCAGCCTTTTTAATTCTATTAAATTCGCAATTAGATATATTAATTTCTTTTATATGATTAATGCAAATGTAATCCGGTAATTTACTTTCTTTACACCATTCGCTTATTTCAGTATCATTCATATCATCAATAATAATTAATTTATAACCATTATTTTTGTTGTCATAATGTTTAATTGGTTTTAAATTTTTTCGTTTCTTTGACACATCAATATACTTCATATATTTACCAAACTTAAAATCTCCATTATCTATTATACTTTCTAATAAATCTTTAATTTCTTCCCAACTCTCACAACCCATAATATATTTTTCAATTTCTTTTATAAATTTTACATAAAAATTCTGTATTATATCTTGTAATTCAGGAGTCGTCCATAAAGTAAGTTTCATACTCCCATTTTTAAGTTCCAAGTCGTTATATTTTCCTTGTAATCTTAATCTCTGTGAAATGTCAGTGCAATTTAATGATGCGTGAGACACAAAATACTGGTCCGTTAAATGTAATGAATAATTATCATAATCATCACTTGTAAAAGAATATCCCCTTTCTCCATATTTACCTGTTATTGTTATAATTGTTTTACATAAAATTTGTGTATCGCTTTTTTCAAATAAAATTCTTAATAATTTATAAACAAATTTTATATTTAATATTTTTGTATTTATATTAAAATAACAATAATTATTAGGTAGTTTTTCAGATTTTTCAGTATCTATAGATGAACCGTATATTCCTCCTACTTGCCATAATCTTTGACTTGTTGATGATTGTTTTGAATCCCATTTAGACAACCGTTTTATTTCTTTTTCATATTTTTTTGATAAATATAATCTTAAACAATTTCCATGATATATTACGATAAATAAATTTGGAAAATCTTTAACTATTTTATCTATTAAACAAAATTGATTAGCTCTTATTTTTTCTTCACTTATTAATAACGAATTATATTTAATTGTAGGTCTTTTAAGTAATTCTTCTATTATTTTTTTTATATTAATATTATAATCTTCAACAATATCATAACAAGTTTTTTTTTTATGATTTTCTGTATCTTGATAATCCCACCAAGGTTCAACAAGTGTTGTATTAAAATTTATAGAACTATTGAATAATCCAAAATAATCATCTGACCTTTTCATTTTATGGACTTTTGATATTTTTATTTGTATATCAGTATGGTCGCTTAATCTTGTTGTTATATTATATAATAATGAATGTGCTGTACCAGTAATATGTAATGCGTATTTTACTTTTTTATATATTTTAGCAAGCAGAATTTCGCACGCTGTGGAATCTTTTTTATCATTATCATTACTTCTATCGTTTGAAGACGTGGGACTCATTAAATCGCTTTCATCAACTAATGTGGTTATATTTACAAGTTCATCATTGTAATAAATATACTCACTAAATTTTGCATTTAGTTTTGCTAACTGAGTATGGTTCATTAAACAACAAAATATATCAGTTGAATTGATTGCTTCTTTATTGCTTAATTTACTTATAATATCATTACTATTTATATCTTTTAGTTCTGGAAGTTTATAATCTTTCCAATATTCAACATTTGTTTCCTCAAAATATTCTTGAAGTTCACTATTAAATTCTTCAAACAATGTTTTTATAAATTGAATATTAAAATTGTAATTTTCTGTTCCAATAATGTCATCTTGTAATTGTTTTTGGTCTATTATCAAATTTCTAAAAATATATAAAACTGGCCTTTTTAGTATATGAACAGAAATCCACATAATTATGCACGCTTGAACTCTTTTTCCAAGTTGTATATCTCCCCACAATAATTCTACTATTGATTTTTCATTGTCTTCTAAATTAAGTGCATTTAATAAATCTTCTTCAAATGAAGGTAAATTAATGTTTTTTGGAATATTTTTTAATTTTATTGGATTATTTCCCCAATTATGTCTCTCTAAACTTTCTCCATTGATGTATTTACACTTATTTAACATAATATTTATAATTTTTTCAAGTGGTTTTTTAAATATTTCATTTCTTTTTTTGAAAAATGTATTTATTTTATCTTGTAGGTATGTCATTTGTATCATTTATATTATATAAAGGCATTTCTTTATATCAATTTTTTTACATATCTTAAAAATGCCTTAATATTTTATGCCTATAGTTAAGAAAACAAGAAAAATTTACAAGTTACAAAAATAAATAGTTGTTTTATTAAGGTATCAAATAAAATAATGGTAGATGGAAATTTTCTTATCTATCATTAAAGTAAGCTAATGTTACCCATTACGTAGAATTTAGTTTATCCGAAAGGAAATCCCTTGTATTTTTTTGTTGATAAAGTCGGTATTTAAAATATGCGTTTCTTTAAATACTTTTATTAATACTATTAGTAATTTTATATAAAAATAAGTATTTAAACTGGAAAATTATCTGAAATATCTTGAGTAATAATTTTAGTTTTGTTAGTTGATTGATAATTTATCCACTGATTTAATAAATCACTTTGTTCCATTAATATAAATAATAATGATTTGTTTATATTAATTTTATATAGTTTTTATTTTGTTATATTCATTAATTTATTATAATATTCTACTGTAAACGGAATTTGTTTGACAGTTACAAATTCAAAAATTCCTTCTTCAACTATTTTATCTCTTTCTTCATTATATTTAATCAATTCAATTGCCATTTCTTCATATGTTTTGGCTCTATATTCATTACAATAACTATAACCGTTTAATACCATATCATATTTTTTATCTAATATATCAGCAAGTTCATATCGTTTACTTTCTTTAAATTGTATTAAAATGCACGGTGGATCACTTAATCGAATACCTTTATCATAGTATGACAATAAACTAGTAACTTCAGTATCTTGTTGAATTTCTTCAAGATTATATCCTGAAAGAAATGTTGAGCAAGTTCTTTCAGAATTTCCATCCCAACTAACATATACTGATTTTCCAATATAATCAGGATGTTCAGAGTATTTATTGTTAGTTTCATCTATTATTTTATCAATGTTTAATGTTCCAGCCATACCACAATAAAATACAGTTCGTTCATTTACATGATCATCTTTGCC
>JACCDO011897094.1_pt1 | contig 35876 bp, 36 predicted proteins | sample 7446101 | NCBI WGS metagenome assembly JACCDO01 (sample SAMN15323440, study PRJNA562643) | freshwater metagenome | isolation source: river surface water | place: USA:Blue River Watershed | collected 2017-08-16 | reverse complement strand
CCGCCAAAACTTAAGTTTCGAACCTGCTATGCAGAGATTCGCTATGCCACGAGCCCAGCACTGTGCGGGGCTTTGCGCTTCTAGCTCTTGACTGCGACCTACGACCGCGGCCCGTAAAAGTGGTCTCAAAGCCCGTTTGTCTCAAAACTCCATGACTTTTTGCGCGTCGTTCAGAGGTTCCTCGTTGGCCATTTTGACGAGAAAGCTGCGAACTTAAGCGAATGGGAGTTGGTGGTGAGGTGGGGCTTGGGTGGTTAAGTCAATCTACCGCGGCCATTGTTCCGCCCTGAGCACTCTCCCACTCAGCAAAGGTCGTACCTTTGGCCAGTTTCCATGCGATGCGGCCATTAATGCTGGCGCCGACGACCATCGCAGCTGCTGCGGTTACTGATCTAAAAACATAATCGGTGGTGAGAATTAAAGCGCCATCCTTTTCAATCAAAACGCTTTTTTCTAGGAGTGTGCTTCGCCGGCTGGCAACGCCGTCCGGCACAGTGTTTGTAGTCTTTAGCCGGCGCCTGGGGTCTCTCTGTAATTTAAGTTCCCGATCGCGGGTGATTAGCGGTTTGGCCTCGAAGCCTCTCACCTGATGAGCCATTGGTTTCGATGCGCTGATAGCGCACTTAATCGCTTGCACATTCAGAACACTTTCAGTTAATGGTGTATCAACATTAAGAAAAGGGTCGACGCCATGCTCAACCTGTCCCCCCGGGCAAGGTGGACGTGAAAGCGGATGTGGCCTGAATTCAAGGCAACCAAGCGGGAGTAGCGTCGGCGCCCCATAAGGCGAGGACTTTTTATGACCGCAGCTACCTAGCTTACAATTTGGGATCGAATGAGACCAAACGTTAAGAGGCCGTTGGAAATACTAGCGTAAAGCTGGTATTTTTTTCGTTGGATGCGACCGTAATGGTCCCGCCTTGCGCCAACATCAAAGACCTGGTGATCGAGAGACCTAAGCCCGTGCCGCTTTGCTCTGGGTGCGGGCGAGACTTTTGCGTGCGATAAAAACGATCGAACAAACGTGGAATCACGGCCTCATCGATTGGGTGACCTTCGTTTTTTACAGTCAGCTCAACCGCATCGGGCAGGCGCGTAACGATGACCTCGATCACGGAGTGCTTAAAGGCGTGTCGTAATGCATTCGAGAGTAAATTACCGACGGCTCGCCGCACCATCAATCGATCGCCGACAATCGTCGCGTCACCCCGGAGTGACAAGCCGATACGGGCCTCTTCGGAGACAGACTCATAGAATTCAAAGAGAGCCTGCACCTCTACAGCTAGCGATAGCTGTTCGCGGTTGGGCAACTCAAGTCCATGCTCTGTCTTGGCCAGGTACAACATATCGGATACCGTGCGCGCCAAGCGTTGAAACTCCTCGGCATTCGATGCGAGAATATCCCGATACGACTCGGCATCTCGATCGCGCGTGAGCGTAACCTGTGTTTGTGTCAATAAGTTTGTGATCGGGGTGCGAAGCTCGTGCGCCAAATCGCTTGAAAACTCAGAGATGCGTTCAAAGTCCTGCTCCAATCGCTCGAGCATGAGGTTCAATCCCTGGGCGAGTTCAACGAGTTCGGCTGAACTGTCTGCGGTAGGCATCCGAATATTTAACTGACGCGCATCGATATTGCGAGCGCGTTCGCGCATGACGCGCAGTGGAGCTAATCCGCGTCGCGCAGCCCACCAACCCAACAGACCACTGAGCAGAGTGGCGACGAGCAGATAGATCGCTAGAGTGTAATGAAGCTGTGTCATGAAGTGCGCGTGGTGATGGGTATCCAAACCCAACAACAGAGAGCTTCCTTGTTGCAGCGGAACTTTGATGCCGCGCAATGTCATTGGGCCTGCTTGCCAGTCATAGGAGGTCTCGGGCGGGACTTTGGCGGCGCTTAACGCAGAAAAATCCACACCATGGACCACGGGGCCTGAAGATGGCCCGTCACTCAGCGCAATGTAAAGGCCCTGGTGGCTGTCCATCTGTTGGGCCAGTAACGCGCGCACGGCACTTGGTTCAGAGGTCTGGGCTAGACTGCGCTGAACCAAGCTCGCTTTGCCCTGCAAATAGGCCAGATCCAAGTCAACGAAATGCAAGTAGCTTGCACGCGCCACCATCACCCCGAGACCGCATAACACCAGAGCCGAGATCAAGGCATACAAAATCGTCAAACGAGAAACAAGCGTCAAACGTATGAGCATTAAGCCGCCCTGTTTGCTTCGAGAACGTAGCCCATGCCGCGTACCGTCTGAATTAGTCGAACCTCGAAACCTTCGTCGACCTTGGCGCGTAATCTGCGCATCGCAACCTCGATCACGTTGGTGTCGCTGTCGAAATTCATGTCCCATACGAGGGAGGCGATCAAAGAGCGCGGGAGGACTTCACCTTGGCGGCGCACCAGCAACTCTAATAAACCGAACTCCTTGGGCGTGAGGTCAATCCTTCTCCCTGCGCGTAAGACGCGGCGCCTAAGCAGATCGACCTCGAGGTCAGCCACCTGCAAAATTGAGCTCTCCGTCGCGGCAGGTCCTCGCCGCAGAACATTACGCACCCTTGCAAGCAGCTCGGCAAAAGAAAAAGGTTTAACCAGGTAATCGGCCGCGCCGAGCTCAAGTCCTCGAACACGATCTTCTACCTGATCCTTGGCAGTTAAAAATATCACCGGTGTGCGGATTCCAGCCTGAGTCAGTGCTTGTAAAACACCCCAGCCATCCATGCGAGGTAGCATCACATCCAGAATAATCAAATCCTGATCACCTTCGATTCCGAGATGCAGACCATCAAGGCCATCTTGAACGAGATCGACGACAAAACCGGCCTCACGCAAGCCTTGGCGCAAATAATCGCCCGTTTTAGGCTCATCCTCGACAATCAAAATTTTCACCAGGAAGAACTCCCAAAGTCAGCATCGTGACGGAAAGGCTTAGCGCTGACACCCCAAGGGACTATACCTTAGCACTCAGCTGGCGCAAGACAGTGGGCTCAACATAACAATTTTGTAATGTTAGCGTCACGTTCGCTTGCGCCGTCAAGCACTACATTAACGGTTTGGATGGGGGGACTCCCTCTCGGACATCTCAACGTTTTAACGCGACACAGGCAACGATGCATTTTTACCTCGCCCGCCCCAGACTCAAGCATTGTCTCACGGTGTTGCTCGCCGTGACCGCACTCAGTCTGCCCGCTCTGGCGCGAGCTCAGACCACTCAACATAGCGATCTCAGACAATGGCGTAACGCAAACACAGACGTGGGGCGTTTCCAACGCGGTCATATTGATCTGCTAAAAGCCGAGCAGAGTCGCAGTGCGCTGTCAGAGCGCGATCTAAACCTGACCCTAGGATCGTTCAAGGAAGACCCAGCTGCGCCCGAACTCACCGAAGAGCTCGCCCGAAAAGCGGCGCTCACGCTGAACGCCGATCTTTTGACAGGCCAGGCGTTCAGTAGTACCGAACGATTCACCCGAGACGCACAACTCCTCGCATTACAGCAAGCCACGCACAAACTCTGGCTCGAAGCCGTATCCGCTAAAGAACAGCTCAATATCCAGCAACGCATCGCTGAAGCAGCCAGCGTGTCGCTTGAACTCGCCAAGCGTATGGAGAAGGTCGGTAACTGGGGTCGCAACAGACTGATTGATGTCGAGATCGGCTACCAGTCCGCGCGCAATCAACTTTTGCTGGCGGATCAAGCCGCGTTTAACAGTCGTCAAAAACTCTTCGCACAGGTCGGCTCCGAGCACTGGCGCTTACCAAGCGCACTCCCCAAACCCACGAGTCTTGCCGGCTTATCCGAACTTGTGACGCCACTTGAGCAACAACTCGCCGACATGCTGGCCCGCCATCTACAGTTCGGTCTTCTAGAAAAAGAGGCGCAGTATTACGAGCGTATTGCTGGCCCTGCCATGCTCGAACAATGGCGAAAACACCTCGACGAGATGTTAAGCGCCAGCCCAAGCTGGACAAGCGCGATTCCTACAAGGGACCGAACAAAAATCCTTTGGAACCACGATCTCGAAAAAGCCATCAAAGCGCGGGCCGAGGTGCTGCGTCTGAGCATTAAGATTAAAAGCGATTTGCAACAAGCCCGCGAACATTTACGCGCAGCCCATACGCAAGCATCAGATATTTTGAATAAGCTGCAAAATTTGTATGGCAGTGCCGAAGAAGAAGCGCTAGTGCGCTACAACGGCATGTTTATCAGTACCTGGGACTTAATCGCTAAAGCGCAGGCCAAGATGCAATCCGAACTCGCTGTTGCGCAAGCCAAACAATCCTTTTGGATCGCTTTGACTGACTTACGGGCACTGCTTGCTGGCGCCCCCTATGCGGGGCCTGGTGGCAATGTCGGCGGTCCCGACGCGAACAGCTCTACTGGTAAAGGCCACTGAAATATTATGGAACGCAGAGACTTCATTCACAGTGCACTCCTCGGTCTGGCCGGCACGGCCACCGCGACTGTGGTTAGCAAGCACGCATTGGCCAAGGTGCCCGAGCCGATTTATCAATCGAGTGCCGGTACAGCGCCGCCCTGGCGCGGCCCAGAAACAGAAGGGCCTGAGGCTCGCTATCGGCCGGTCGTGACGCTGAACGGCTGGACGCTTCCTTATCGGATGAACGAGGGTGTTAAAGAGTTTCATCTGGTCGCCGAACCTGTCGTACGTGAAATGGCACCTGGTTTCAAAGTCAATATGTGGGGCTACAACGGTCAGAGCCCGGGCCCCACCATCGAAGTTGTCGAGGGTGATCGAGTCCGCATTTTTGTGACCAATCGTCTGCCTGAAAAGACCACGATTCATTGGCATGGGCAGAGACTCCCGAATGGCATGGACGGGGTGAGCGGTCTGAACCAGCCACCTATTCCCGTGGGTAAAACCTTTGTCTATGAATTTGTCGCGAAACGGCCCGGGACTTTTATGTACCACCCTCATGCCGACGAAATGACACAGATGGCAATGGGCATGATGGGTTTTTGGGTCACCCACCCCAAGGGCAAGCACCCTAACATCAGTGAAGTCGATCGTGATTATTGTTTGCTGCTCAATGCGTTTGATGTCGAGCCCGGCAGCAAGACGCCCAAGATTATGACCATGTTGGACTTTAATATCTGGGCCTTTAACAGTCGCGTATATCCCGGAATTTCTCCCATGGTCGCTAAGCTGGGCGATCGCGTTCGCATCCGGGTTGGTAACCTAACCATGACGAACCACCCGTTCCATGTGCATGGCATTGAGTTTGAGCTTACCGGTACGGATGGCGGTCCTGTCCCTGTTTCTGCTCGCTGGCCTGAGGTGACACAAGACATCGCGGTCGGCCAGATGCGTCAAATCGAATTTATTGCCGATGAGCCGGGGGACTGGGCCGTGCATTGTCACAAGAGTCACCACACCATGGGTGCGATGGGTCATGAGGTCCCGACTATGATCGGCATCAACCATCAGGGCCTGGTCGGACGACTTCAGAAGGTCGTTCCTGACTACATGGTGATGGGCGAACGCGGCATGTACGACATGAAAGAAATGGAAATGGAATTGCCCCCAAATACGATACCCATGATGGCCGGCACAGGCCCTTATGGACCAATCGGGATGGGAGGTATGTTCACCATGCTCAAAGTGCGCGAAGATCTAAAGACCAATGACTATTCAGACCCAGGCTGGTACAAGCAACCCCCAGGCACGCAGGCCTACGAATACAAAGGCACTCTGCCTGCGGTGAATCGAAACAACAATGGCCAATCCGCTGGGACGTCGGCAGGAACTCCAGTGACGCCCAATACTGGCGAGGGCAATGCACAGGCTCGTAAGCCAGGCCCGTCGACCAGCGGTTCACATCAACACTGATTGACTCACACTTCAAACAGGCATTACATCATAATGAAAAAAATATTCGCACCTATGCTCGTTGGTCTCTCGTGTGTGACCATCGCCCTGCCGGCCTTGGCCCACCAGGCAAGCGACAAAGGTCACCAGGATATGCCCAAGGAACAAAAGGAATGGGGAATCGGCGGAGACGCCAAAGCCGTGACCCGTACGATTGAGATTACGATGCTCGACACGATGCGTTTCGTGCCAGAGCAAATCACCGTCAAACAAGGCGAGACGATCAGACTGACCGTTAAAAACGTTGGTAAAGTCATGCACGAGTTAGTGATTGGCACCAAGCAAGAGCTCGACATGCACGCTGAGATGATGAAAAAGCATCCCAATATGGAACATGACGAGCCCTATATGGCACACGTCTCTCCAGGAAAAAAAGCCGAGATCATCTGGAACTTCAATCGCGCTGGCCAGTTTGATTTTGCCTGCTTGCTTCCAGGGCACTATGAGGCCGGCATGGTTGGCAAGATTAATGTGGTTGCGGGAGCTAAATGATGCGGATTAAAAAATCATTGATCCATTGCGCGTTGACTCTTGCCGCACTTGGCCTGGGCGCAAACACTCTTGCCCAGGTGATGGCTGAGGGCGTTGTTCGTCGCATCGACCTCGAGAACAATAAAATCACCATCCGCCATGGTGAGATCAAGGCACTTGACATGCCTCCGATGACCATGGTGTTTGTCGCAAAGCAACCTGCCCTACTGAAATCACTTGCCCCCGGGGATACAGTCGAATTTGAAGCGTTCGAAGCGAATGGTCAGTATTCAGTTGGAAAAATTCAAAAGAAATAAAAGATCAAGCGCAGGCAAGCATCGTTAGACACGGGCTTTTGTTTCTACTTCTGTACTCTCATAAAGCTGGGTTTACTTCATCCGGTTTTTCTTTAGCTTCATCTTGATCGGTAGCGTCAGTAGGATCTAACTCTAAGTGATGGGTAAGACTATTCCGAATAAACTGTTTTTCGTAGTGGCGATTACGCCGGTTTTTCTTAGCGGACGCGCGTTTTCCCAAGCGTTTATCCACGACCAGCTCACCAAGACGGTTTAAGTCGCTCAAGTCTTCAATCGCGCGCGGTGAATTGCGAATTGGCATGGGCCTGGATAGTGGGGCGCTTAAGTTAGGTGAAAAAGCAGCCTATGCGACCCAGTTGTTGAGTTTAAGTTTTGGTACTTTAGCAAACTCTTTTATGTTGTTTGTAATTAAAAGAGCATTCATACTTAAAGCGTTTACTGTTGTGCGCTAGCGAGATAAGCAGGTTTTTCAACAAAAAAATGTGCCACCTGCCGATCCCACTCCAGCGGGGACGGCTCCATCAGGTCTTTCAACGTCAGATGCGCTGGGTACTTTCCGTCCAGGATGGCTTCGACGATCGTCGGTGACAGGTATGCCAGGCGAAGTATGCGGCTGACATCGGGCGTTATGATTCCAAACACCGACGGCAGTTATCTGGCTTGTTAAAATCCCTTTTTCGGGGCAGTTGGTGAGGTCGGAATAGACACGGCCTAATGCGTGAAAAAGACGGGTCAAGGTGATATTAATTTTTACCTAAATATTTTGTTTACACTTGCGCCCAACAAATCGTGCTCCAGTAAACATACCGATTCTGAAACCAATCGCTTCAAGTGTGTAAATGCGTGCCATGGCAATGCTATGTTCGCGCCGAGCCTGTTTAGTTGCATTGCCGTGCAAATAGTTAGGGTGTTTATTACCGCATAACGGCTTATTCGGGCGATGTGCACCATGCATCCTGCAGGATCTCATACCAAACGCTGCCGGGTTCTGACAGGGTTGCTTAGTGCGTTTACATAGGCACTGGCATCGTTTTGCGCCAAACTTTGTCAAACTGGGTAAAGGCATGACAGTTCCTTACATATGAATAAACCGGTCGAAAGGACAGAGATTTCGCCATTATTCGCTTGACCCATGCAAAGCGAATTCCTTAATAATGCGAACGCTATGTCGTTGCCCAGGCTGTGCCGTTAGCTCAATAAGCCCAGCCTGGTGCAGGCGCCTTAAACCGTCACGTACCGCATCTTTGGATATGTTCAGGGCCAGTTGTGATTGACGGGTTAGTTTTAATATTCCAGTCTTCGACATACCGGCTAGCCACCACAGAGCTATACCAACGTTGATGGCTTTACCAGGTAGCTGAGCTGCAGCGGTTAACCAGTCTAATGGGATTGGTCCTTTTAAAAATCTTTTCTGTACGGGGTTGTCTTCCCACTTTCCAGTATTTCTGTTTAATGTGATGCGCTTTTCAGGAATTCTCAGGGCTTTAGATTTATCGCTAGTGTTCATAGTTATTAAATAAATATATATATATAAGAATGTACGGGGGTAGGGCGCTGCCATTGGGGCTACTGGCTTGGTGCCATGGGTTGCATCTGAACTTGAATAATTGCAGTAACCGCGTCCCACATCCTGATCCCGCGTTCATCCATGTAGCGATCTGGGTAAGTAATCAGCTTGGCGTCGCTACCTAGCTCGAATCCGTCAAGTACGATCCTGCTGGCTTTGCGCATTAGAGCTTGTGCCCTCGCTACCGTTTCATCAAGCTGATCCAGGGGCGCTTCAATAAGTAAAGCGTCGTGCACAGGGGCACACACTCGTATGCCCGCTTCAACTAACAAGATGCAAGCAATCCGCAGCATCTCCGCACCGTTTGCCTGCATTGGAAAGTTTCGCAAACTTCTTGCGTTGATGTTTTGATCCACTAAAATTTGCCAGTCAAACACTGACCAGAGCCGACCGTTTAGTAAAGCCTCATCGACAGCACTATCAGACCAGCGCCAAAACGTTTTATAAGTTTGTTTGTGCAAGCTAAGTAGCTGACGAGCTCTTGCGACGGGTTGGTTGATTTTTGCAGCTAGACTTTCCTCCCCCATGCCGTATTGCACGGCCAGAACACATTGCTTGAACTGTTCGCGTTCGGCCTTATGCGTCGATTTGGTGGCATTTTGTGGCACGGCACCAGCTTGTTTGGCAAATGCTAGATACGGATCGCCACTCAAGTAGGCTTGCTTCATTACTTCATCACCTGATAGGGCCGCGGCTATTCCAAATTCTTGTTGGCTCCAGTCTATATATGCCAGCCCATAACCTGGATCTGGCTTGATAAGGCCTCGCAACCAAACGGAAGGGCCAAAAATAAAGCCAGTGTTAGATGGCTGGTTCCGACCTGTTCTGGCGCGAAACGGTGAAAGCAGACATCTGTTCCTGTTGTCATCACCAACTTTCAATCCATTCAGACGCAGTTCGGATAACGAGGCTCGCAGCTCTCGCATGGGGGCTATGCAGGGGTAGATCTTAGACTGTTGGCGAAAAGCATTATCTGACAGATCCAGAGCACCGCTTTCTAGCCGTGGCCATGGTATTGAGTTAATGGTCAGATAGTCCTCCCATCGTTCGCGCTTAAATGTGCGGCCGTCAAACACTCCATACGCCTGGTCTATATCTGCTATTAGGTGGTCCTGTATCCTTTCCCAGTACACTAAAAATATACGCAGAGTTTCTTTGTCAATGGGCACCCCAGTATTCTGCATTGCGGAGACCGCTTTCATGTAGTTCCCCCGTAGTAATGCTCGTGGTATATGGATGTGTGGCAGCATTTTCGGTAGCAACTTGCTTAAAGCAATGACGTCAGATTCACAGTACTCAAGGATATTTTCCTGCTCTGTGACTGACCATGGACCACGTGCCAGGATGAGATCGCGCATGGCAGTTTTCTGATCGGACTCTAAGAAAGGCAGACCAAAATATTGCATAGCACCCAATAGCCCTGATCCAAAAGCAGGGGGCTTGCCATTAGTTAAGTTTCTAAATTCAACGTACAGATCAAGCAAGTTTGCAGGTATGGGCCACCCAAGGCTAAGAAAGCAGTCGATCTCAGCCGAAGCAAAGTAGGCAACGCATAATGAATTGGCATCTGTAGGAAATGGAGCGTTTTTCATTTGCAGGAGCGCATCTCGCCAGAACCTTGTTGTGACGCCAGTAACAAGCTCATGGGTGACAAGACACACTGGGTACGGGCGGTTGCCTTCAACACCCCTTTCGGGGTGGAACTCGAAGTCAATCAGCCATATACCGTTGGAAAATTTTGATAGCAGCATCAAACTGTCCCAAACAAGCCCTGAACAACAGCGTGTTCCAAATCGTTGATGATTCGACCACGGAATGCAATTTTTATAATTTCATCCATGGTGTGGTTGGGCCACTCAGGCTCCGGCAATTGCCCCATCGCTTGAAATACGTCGTAACCACCAGCACTCATGTTGGAATTGATTCTTAGCCAACTAGTTTTTGCAAGTGTCAGCGCATCAAGAAGTGACTGGTGCCAAGGGTTGCGCTGCCCATCAGGCCCTGGGAATGGGACCGGAACCAACCGCAAGTTACTTTGCCGATCTATGACTAGTACAAGCGTGACTGGTTTTATTAGCTCGGATAGTTGCCCTGCCACATGCTGACTCATGAGGTATGTTTCCTGGGTCCCTTTGGGTGCGAGTAGCATTGCGTTGAACTGCATATCTACTGAGGGATGTGCACGAAAAAATTGAGTGGCTGTTGGCTTGCCGACAGGCACAAGATTTAATATTTTTTTGACTCCGAGTGATGCACCGAAATTGCTAGGTATCCGCAGGCTTGCAATATCAAATTCTTCCGGATTGGCTGGCGATGTGGGTGATAGTGAAGCGTCGATTGCGCTATTGATGACGAGTTCTGGCTTGTTGGTATTAAGAGTATTAGTCATTTTGAAAATCCTTCGTTTAATTGGGTAGGGTGCGCATCGTTGGCGCTTTGTAGAGATACCTGTTGTGGGAACGGTTGCCAAGGAATAGGTGCGCCATTGACAAAGAGACATGCTTCATCAGCGCGGATCAGCGCCTCGTAGGAAGTTCTGTCCATGTCGTGAATGCCATGCTCCACAGCACCTGCGTAGTCGCCCAGATTCATATTGACGGCTAGATACGTCGTGTAAGCCCACATATCTGACGGCAGGCTGCCATGCTGTATTGCCTGAAGGCAATCGTTTTGGAAGATCTGCCTGTGCTTTTGGCTCAGTTGGTCATACTTCCTGGTGCAACTGTCGCAGAGCATGAATAAAATCGCATCGCCCTCATAACGCACGAAGAATCGAACAGATTCTGGTCGGACTTGCAGAGTGGATGAGCAATTGGGGCAGTGTCGGTGACCCCAGGGCAAGTTGTGCGTGCACTCTGTATGGTCTAGGTTAGGCATCACTGTCCTCCTGTGCTTGTGCGGTTTATGTGCACGACAGCGGAGCTTTCCAGGAACGGCCCTTCGTGTTGGAACATATCGGCCATCCACGACCTCAGTTCACCCAAACGCCAAACCTTGACGGTTTTCGATAGAGTGGCGGGTTTTGGAAATTTACCTTGAGCAACCCAAAGATTTATGCAGCTTTTGGATAGGGTGGTAAGTTGTGAGGCAGCGTCTATCCGAAGTAGCTGATCGTCTGTGAATTGCGTTGTTTCATTTACTTCCATCTTCGTTCTCCTATAAAAGTTGAAGATGGATCTATTGAAGCCTATAGGTATTTAGGCGTAAATTTTTAAAGTACTTATTGCCGATTTTTTTTACAAGACGTTATCAAACGTTCTGTCTTTCCATGTTTTTTTAAAGTTGTAATAAGACCTTGCACTCAACCCTAATGCATTAGTTGCACGAGTACCGTGCTGTTTATTTATGCTGATGAGTGCGCGACAAAACGATTTAAAGGGCATAAATTTATTCAATCCATGCGTTTGCTGGTACTGTATTGTCAGGGTCCGGAAGATATCTCGAACAGCCCAATTTTTTGGTCGATGGTGCATAATCTTATAAACCCCCAACCCCCTGAGCGCAATGGTTTCGGCTTTAATGAAGTCGTCCCATTCTTGTTGTGTGCCATTTATTGGAACTGGTGTTGTCACAGGGTAAGAATTAATGACCATTGCATATTGCTTCACAAACCAAAGTACCGCGCCGTTCAGCTCGCATATGATTGCTTGTAGCCTGGGTGCTATCTGCACTTGTTGTTGTAGTTTTGAGTACTGACTATCAAATTGCATTAAGTCCTTATGCAATCTTTCAACAGTCGCTTTAGCACTTCTGGTTACGCGGCCGCGCCCGAGTTTGTAATTGTCAGCAAAGTGGAGTATCGACTCACAATAGGGGATTATGATGTTCTGTACAGCGACGGGGACGCCGCTAGCCCTTCGCTTGTCGTATCCCTCAATGTTTTGTTTAAACGCTGCCATGTCCATGTAAAGCTGACCAAGCAAGGCTTTAATATCATCTGGGATGGTAGACCTGCGATGATTGGCAGACGTGTTTATTGTCAGTCGGCCACTCTTAAAGACTCTTGATGGTGGCATATTTTTCCTCCAGTAATCATCTTAGCCGCTGCGAACGTCTGCTCCGTAATGCGCATTGCCCAGAATATTTATCGCTTTAATATTACGCGGCCAGGCTTTTGCTGTCGGTAGCCATAATCCCACGCAGTCCAGTTAAACAATAGCTTTGCCAATCGTTCATGAGCGCTTTACGTCGTAATAATAAATCTCCTCTTCGGTACGCAGCTTCAACCTGGTTGCGTATGCTGTGGGCTAGCGCCATTTCAGCAACTTCTGGACTGTGTTCAGTCTCTTCGGCAACCCAGTCACGAAAGCTTGAGCGAAAACCATGCACGGTGACGTAAACTTTCATGCGCCTGAGTAACATACTCATTGCCATCGATGACAGTGGCTTACCTTGTTTCGAAAAAAGGTAATTACTGCTGGGATCAAGCGACCTTGAAATTGTCAGAATATCCAATGACCGCTGGCATAGAGGCACGCGATGTTCCTTACCTGCTTTCATTCGCTTGGCCGGGATAGTCCATAAACCATCATGTGTAATTTCAGATCGCAGCGCGCCAAGCACCTCTCCTGTCCTATTCACATTCAGAATTAAAAACTCAAGAGCCAACGCTGCGACTCCATCCATCTCCCTGAGTTTCATCATAAATCCAGGTACCTCAGAGTATCCGAGCGCTGCGTGATGGGTGACCGCGGCAATCTTACTCGGCTTGGGTAGGATAGTTTCAAGATGCCCACGCCAAGTCGCTGGGTTAAATCCAGACCTAAGTCGTCGCGTAGTAGCCGATGCCAATATCCATTCGATGCGCCCTCTCACCCTGGTGGCGGTTTCTGTTTTAGTGTGCCAAATAGGGTTAAGGATTCTCAAAATATGATCGGTGTCGATCTCATCAAGCCGCAAGTTGCCAATGATCGGGTTTGCATACTGTTCAATTGTATTGAACCACTGATCGGTATGCTTGGGGTTAGACCATTCAGCCTTCTTTGTTTCAATGCACTCGGCCGCAAAGTCTTTGAATTTAGGAGCAGCACTTACTTCCGGTGCCACGGCTGCTTTCCATGTCGCAACTGGTCTTAGACCCTGCAGAACACTGTTACGGGCCTGTATTGCCCGTTTGCGGGCTTCTTTGAGACTGGTGTCAGGATAAACGCCCAAGGCGAGGTCCAGGCGCTTTTCCGCAAACAAGAAGCGGAATACCCAGTATTTGCGTCCGTTACTTTTAATGTTTAGGTTTAATCCTGGTGTTACCGCGTCGGTGTATCGACCAGGCTTTACTAAGTTTTTAACGTACGGGTCGGTGAATCCGGTCTTCATGGGCGTATCCTTTGAGCTTCCCCACGCTTCCCCACACATTAGGTGTGATTAGCCATGAGAGTTGTAGGCTTGCAAAGTAACGTCTTGTATTTATTGGGTCACTGATTCAAGTACTTATTGCCGATTTTTACTATCTAGATCATGGGGTTAACATTATCAAGGCTTATCAAGATGACTCAATAACTATCAAGAAGTTACTGAGTATCGATTGGACTGCGCCTCCGCCAAGTAGTACTGCAAGACCCGATTGGATAAATGTTCTTAACGCACTACTCGTGCAACAGCCCAGATCGAAGTAGGGACGCGCCCGATGTCTTGGACACGGCAGCCGCCTCATTGTCGGGGTGCTAAAAAACTGTACCTTTACGCATATACATAAAGCACGCGCTGCCTTGATTAGGCTGCGCGCGGTTCTCTACACACTACGATTAGTGCTTGTGCCGAGTAGAAAGTGAGGCCTCGGGTAGTCCTTGATGTTGGCTTGCATCAATCGCAGACATTTCTTCTAGAAACTTTGTCAGATTAATTTTCTTACCACCCACCCAAGTGCCCTGAACTTTGACCTTATCTGTAATTTCTAAGGGCTTCACCTTTGTTAGATCAGCAGAAAGCTCTACGAAATCGGCGAATTTGCCAACCTCAAGTGAGCCAACCTCTTGGTCGCGCTTGAGTTGATAGGCAGCATTGATTGTCACAGCTTTAAGGGCTTGGTCCATGGTGACGGCCTGGTTTGCTCCGTGAACTTTTCCAGAATTGGTGGTGCGAGTCACCATGCTCTGTATGTTTAAGAGAACATTCGGTGGAGAGACGGGGCCGTCATTATGAAACGTTGGGCGAGCATCTGCTCGAAACGCATCACCTACAGCCTGCCACTGAGAGCCGATTGCCGACTCAAACATGGTGCCATCGAGCAAGTCCCCCCAATAGATGTATTGAAATGGCCCCATCGACACGGTGATGCCGAGACTCGCGGCACGTTTGAATTGGTCATAGCGTGCCGCGCCGAGGTGCTCTACTCTCCAACGGTGATCGGTGCCCAGCAACTTATGTTTGGCTAGCGCGCTCTCGTAGGCATCCATCACAACATCAAAACCGACGTCACCATTGCAGTGAAAAGACATCTGATAACCCAGCGGTACAAATTTATCTAGTATCTGATCTAACTGCCCGCGCGTGTAGTTCATTCCTTTCTCGGCAAGCGGCCCCAAAAGAATCTGCGCCGTGCGTGTTGTTTTGTTGTCTAGGTATGGAAAACTGAGCGCAACGGTACCCAACCATGGAGTGCCATCGGCCCATAGTTTGATGCCATTTTTACGTACCATGCTGGAATCGGGCCACTTGGCTTCCGCAGCAGCGTCCGTCTCAGTGGACATATGATAGACACTGATTCGAAGCGGTGTGTCGGCGGACGAAGCCAGCGCCAAATAGGCTTTGTACTGACCCGTGTTATAGGTCAGCTCGGACGATGAGGTAATGCCAAAAGAAGACATGTACGAATAGAATTTTGCAACCGAAAGCAAGGGGTTCGGTATGGCTTTGAACATGAAAGGCGTCGCAATTGGCATAATGGCTGGCACCTCTTGCGCAACGCCATTGGAAGTCCCATCTTGATTGCGCCCAAAAGAACCTCCCAAGGGATTCTTTGGCGGTGTTGCATTTTCCCAGCCTAACAGCTTGGTTGTCGCAGTATTGAAGTAAAGAGCATGACCAGAATTATCAAAAATAATAATGGGTCTCCCACTGGGTGTTAAGGCATCCAAGATATCGCGTGTTGGAGTTGGCGCTTGTTGTAATAGTTTGTCTACACCATTAAAAATTAATGGCATGCCTGCTGTCGCTTGAGCATCTTCCTTTAGAATTTTGGCCTTAACGTCGTCCCATGTTTTGTAGCCAACATAGGGAGCTATCCAGATCGTGGGTGGCTGCGTGATCAGGCCGGCCGTTGCAGGGTGGCCATGGGGCTCAATAAATCCTGGCATCAATACAGTTGCTCCAAGATCTGTGACCTTTGCCTGAGGGGCTTTGGCTTGTACCTCAGAAAGTGAACCTATCGCGGTAATCTTTTTAGTGACTGTATCAAAAGCAACCGCTTCGGCGCGTGGATTCTTTTCATCCATCGTGATGATGGTCGATGCTTTTAAAATCTGCGTTTCTGCCAGTGCAGCATTCGAAAGACAATAGGTCGCAAATAAAGTTAACAATCTGAGAGACGATTTGTAGTTCATTTTCAAATCCTAGCGTTTGAGTTAATTTACTTTGATGCCAGCCTTGTCAACGACAGGTTTGTACATCGCGAGGTCACGTTTGATTTCATCACCAAACTGAGCAGGCGTCGCATTTGCCGCTTCGATCCCAGAGCCAAGCAACTTTGCTTTGACCGCAGGGTCTTGCAATACTGCATTGATCTCTTTGTTTAGCTTGGCAACAATGGCAGCGGGTGTTTTTGCTGGAGCCATGATTCCGACCCATGAGTTCAATTCAATCCCGGGGATACCCGACTCTTTAAAGGTCGGAATATCGGGGTACGTTGCCGAGCGTGTTGCGCTTGGCACGCCGAGAGCCACAAGGGTTCCAGCTTTTAAGTGTTGATTGATGGAGGCAGCCGAGGCAAACGTCAATGGAATATGTCCTGCCAAAGCGTCGGCGACAGCAGGGCCACCGCCCTTGTAAGGGACATGGACAAAATTAGAGTTGGATTGTTGCTTAAGCAGCTCACCTGCTAGGTGCACGATGCTGGCATTGCCCGAAGTGCCATAGGAAATGCCTCCGGGAGTGCTGTTTGCCAAGGCCACCAGTTCTTTCAAGTTCTTTGCCTTTACGTTTGGATTCGCTGCCAAAATAATGACCGAGTTACCAATCTTCGCGACAGGTTCAAAATCCTTGACGGGATCGAAGCCGATTTTTGAATACGCGTGTGGATTAATGACTAAGGTGCCGTCTAGCGCTAAAAAAAGTGTATAGCCATCGGGTGCTGCAGTCGCAACTTGCTGCGCACCGATATTTCCGGAGGCGCCGGGTTTGTTTTCAACGATAACTTGCTGACCGAGTCGTTTGGATAGTCCCTCTGCGACGATACGACCACTTGTATCTGTCACGCCACCTGGCGCGAAAGGCACCACAAGCTTGATAGATTTGGTCGGGAATGTGTCGGCCGACTGCGCTTGCGCCTGGCCACACGTTAGACCGATGCCAGCCACTGCCATGAGCGCTGCACGGAGCGCTTTAATCGATAAATGCTTCTTCATTGTTGTCTCCTTAAGCCATACCAAAATAATCATGACACATACTATACACACTAGGGCTGCCTAAAGTGGCTATGTCAGGATTTAAGGATTTGTATTGTATAAAGACTCATCCGAGATATTCCTGTGAGTTGACTCGTCCCTTAGGAAGCTATTCATGAGCACTTCAAAAGCAAAACACAATAAAGTCATGATTACCTGTGCGGTGACTGGCGCAATACACACGCCGACGATGTCGCCCCATTTGCCGATCACGGCAGATCAAATTGCGGATGCGGCACTGGAGGCGCATGCTGCAGGCGCGGCCCTGGTGCACCTGCATGCGCGCGACCCTGCCAATGGACGGCCTGACCAGCGCCCTGAGGCCTTCACGCCGTTTTTGAAGCGTGTGAAAGATAACAGCAATGTCGTGATTAATATTACGACGGGTGGCGCGCCAACGATGAGTGTGGAAGAGCGCCTCAAGCCCTGCGCATATTTCAAACCCGAGGTCGCCTCTTTAAACATGGGCTCAATGAATTTTGGCTTGTTCCCGATGTTGGCCCGATATCCAACGTTTAAGTTTGACTGGGAAAAGCCTTACTTAGAAGAGTCGGATGACAGGATATTCAAAAATACCTTCCGTGATATCGCAAATATTCTGACAACATGTGCAGCGAATGGTACTCGCTTTGAAATCGAGTGTTACGACATTGGACATCTCTATACGCTGCGTCACTTTGCAGATCGTGGTCTGGTGAAGCCACCATTTTTCATTCAATCTGTTTTCGGTATCTTGGGTGGGATTGGGCCGCACCCAGAGGACGTTGCCCACATGAAGCGTACGGCGGATCGTTTGTTCGGTAACGATTACTACTGGAGCGTCTTAGGTGCAGGACGAAATCAATTGCCGATTGCGGCGCAATCTGTGGCACTTGGTGGGCATGTACGTGTTGGCCTGGAAGATTCACTATGGATAGGCCCAGGAAAACTTGCCGAGAGCAATGCCATGCAAGTGCGCGCGGTGCGCCAGGTGATTGAAGGTCTTGGTTTAAGTGTTGCCTCTTCTGATGAAGCCCGCGAGATGTTGCAGCTCAAGGGTGGCAGTGATGTTAACTTTTAATAGCCTGAGCACAACCCCGGTCTTGAGTGAACAGGACTTGTCACAGGGGTTGCTGGCTCCACAGGCACATTGCTCACCAAAGTATTTCTATAACGCGTTAGGGTCAACATTATTTGATGCGATTACGCATCTACCAGAATACTATTTGACACGTACTGAGGCGGCCATTTTTAGTCAGCATGCTGAGGCGATTCATGCGCAGATCCCTGCGGGGGCGGCATGGCTTGATCTCGGGGCAGGGAGCTGTGAGAAAGCCGCTCGTATGTTTCAGCGAACTCCACCAGGTTTGTATGTGGCGGTGGATATCTCTTTAGACTATCTCAGTGGAACGCTAGAGCGGTTGCAACGCGAGCATCCCCAGGTTCCCATGGTCGGTGTGGGAATGGATTTTTCAAGCACCCTAGCGTTTGCTCCCGCGCTGCAAGCGCAGCTGTCAGCGAAGCCGGTCTTTGCTTTCTACCCTGGCTCTAGTTTGGGTAACTTCGATCCCGTTCAGGCGTTAGGTTTTTTGCAACGGATCGTCGCGGTGTGCAAAGCTGCGCAGCCCGGCTCGGGCTTGCTGATAGGTATCGACCTGGTGAAAGACTCTTCAGTGTTAGAGCGCGCGTACGCGGATGAGCTTGGTGTGACGGCAGCCTTTAATCTAAACGTACTCAGACACGTGAACAGCTTGATCGGTACAGATTTTGATGTGCGTGACTGGCAGCACCTAGCGAATTTCAATGTGAAAGAATCTCGTATCGAAATGCACTTGCAGGCGCGTCGCGACGTGACCGTGAAGTGGCCTGGCCAACAGCGTGTTTTTCAAAAAAACGAAACGATTCACACTGAGAATTCGTATAAGTGGACAATTGAAAAGTTTTCGAAACTTTTACGATCGGCTGGTTTTATGCAAACCAAGCACTGGACCGATCAACAAGATCAGTACGCCGTATTTTGGGCAAGCTAAGGGCAGATGGGCCTAGAGCGCGCAGGTTCTGAAGCCTGAATAAATGTCGCAGCGCCCAGGTGAGAAAAAATTACGATACTGTACGTGGCGTAAAGCCTGGTGCGTGACATGGGCGGCGCCGCGCATCACTTTATGTGTTCCAAACCAAGGTGCAGAGTATTCAGCGTAGGGATGCACGACGAAACCGTCGAAGGGTGCAAACGTATCCTGTGTCCATTCCCAGACTTCACCCCAGTTAAAGTTTGCGAGCGTTCTTGCGGCACAATCCCATTCGGCTTCAGTGGGCAGGCGGCATTGCGCCCAGGCACAGTAAGCTTGAGCATCGTCCCACGAAACATGAACCGCGGGAGCTTGCATCACCATAGGCATCCAGATGCCGAATGTTTGAACATCAAAGCTTGACCCATTTTGACGAACGTACCGAGGCAAGCGATGTCCAGTCTTGGTCACAAAGGCCATGTATTGCGCCCAAGAAACAGGTTCTAGGCAAATTTCAAACGTCTTGAGTGCGACAGTGCAAGAAACGAGTTCGTTATCAAAGCAAAAGCCGTCGGTCGCCCAGCCGAGTGTCCAACGCTGTGCGGGAACCTGAGCGGCTGTGCTCCGCGATGCGGTTGCGCGCGGAGATACCCATGTTGTCTCAAAGGGAATGCCGAGTGCTTGCGCCATATAGGCGCCGGCCTCAAGATGCATCGCCTCGTGTTGTAAGACCAGCCAATAGAAATAAAGCGCTGCGTCGTCGTCCGAGGTGCTTTGGAGTAGCGTGAGCGTCTGCTCTAGCGTTTGAGCGGCATAAGCCAGGCAGCCGTCGCTTGAGAGATATCCTAGATCCCAGCGTGTTTCGTGTTTTACTTTGGCGCTGTCGTACCACTGGTCAGCAAGCTCAAGAACTGAGTTTTTTTTAGCAAGGCCGCTTCGCATCGCTGCGCCTTCACTACGCGTTGGATTGCGCGCAATCCAGTACTCTTGAAACCAGGCAATATGGCCAAGTTCCCACAGAGGTGGATTAAAGTCTGGGCTATAAGGAATGTGTAGTTTCCGGGCGCGCGCATAAAAGCGAAATGAATCAAGGGTGTGCACGCGCATCTCTTGTAGTGCGGTGTTCAGTTCTTTGGTGCTAGCCTCTCGCATCGTGTGTTGATAACTTTTTATGTTTACAGCTGCTCAAATTCGCAAGCCCAGAGTCGTTATTGTAAGTCCGGCACTCGCAAGCGCCAACAACGGTAATTGGCAGACGGCTAAGCGTTATGCCAATATGCTTGCGACGACTTACGCGGTCCGTATTGTCAATGCATGGGATGGTGCCCGAACGGATGACGTGTTGATTGCCTTACATGCTCGGCGTAGTTATCCATCCATAGCCGCTTGGTACGCACAGCGAGGGCCTAAGGGCCTTTGCGTGGTGCTCACCGGCACTGACCTCTATCGTGATATCAAGCAAGACCCTCAGGCACAGCAGTCCCTGGGTTGGGCCAACAGGTTAATCGTGTTGCAACCAGCGGGGCTGGCCGAGTTGCCAACGAAGTTTCAAGATAAAACGCAGGTGTTGTTTCAATCGACGAGTACTCGTCAGACATTGCTCAAAACGAACCGTCATGTGCGAGCGGTTATGGTGGGGCACTTAAGGTCGGAAAAATCCCCCGAGACTTTTTTCGAGGTTGCTACGTTATTAGCCGAGCGTAGCGATATTGAGCTGCGTCATATCGGTGGCGAGCACGATCAGGTTTTGGCACAACAAGCGCACGATACCGCAGCTAAGCATCCAAACTATCAGTTTTTGGGTGCTCGCAGCCATGAGCAAACTCGACGCTACATCCAGCGTTCGCACGTTCTTGTGCACCCGAGTGTGATGGAAGGCGGCGCCCATGTGATTATGGAAGCTATCTGTAGTGGCGTACCTGTGTTGGCCTCCCGCATTGCAGGCAATATTGGGATGCTGGGCGAAGACTACGCTGGTTTTTTTACTACCGGTGATGCGCATGAGCTCGCGAAACTGCTGATCCGCTTTAGAGAAGACGCGTCGTTTGCTGCTCAACTACAAATGCAGTGCGGACAGCGTGCTTATTTGTTCGAGGCCGCTCGCGAGCGCAGTGGATTGATTACAATCGTTCAAGACTTAACAATCAAGGAAGCATGATGCCTAACAATGAACCTCGTTTGACCTCGCTCTCGCATGGCGGTGGCTGTGGTTGCAAGATAGCGCCAGCTGTCTTATCTGAGATTTTAAAAGGCACCCTGCAGATGCCGATTCCAAAAGAGTTGATGGTAGGGATCGCGACGGCTGATGATGCCGCGGTCTATAAAATCAACGACGAGCAGGCGTTGATTGCAACAACTGATTTTTTTATGCCAATCGTCGACGATCCCTATGACTTCGGTCGTATTGCGGCAACCAATGCGATTAGCGACGTCTATGCGATGGGTGGAAAGCCAATCTTGGCTTTGGCGTTGGTGGGAATGCCGATCAACGTCTTGTCGACTGAAACAATCGGCAAGATCCTGGCTGGGGGAGCTTCGGTGTGCAACACCGCTGGGATCCCAATTGCAGGAGGGCACACGATTGATTCCGTCGAGCCGATCTATGGCTTGGTGGTGCTGGGCTTGATTCATCCTGATCGTGTCAAGCGTAATGATGGTGCGCGTGCTGGTGATGTGATGGTGCTCGGTAAGCCTGTTGGTGTCGGAATTTTATCTGCCGCCCTCAAAAAAGAAGCGCTTGATGCCGCTGGCTATGCGTCGATGTTGTCGAACGCAACCAAGCTCAATACTCCCGGTCCGGAATTGGCTGAATTGCCCGGCGTGCACGCCTTGACTGACGTCACGGGGTTTGGCTTGGCGGGTCATGCGCTAGAGATCGCTCGGGGTGCGAAATTGACAGCCCATATCAATTGGGCTGACGTGCCGTTGCTGCCAGATGTTTCTGAACTGATTAAAAAGGGCATGGTGACGGGTGCTTCAGGCCGCAACTGGGAAGGCTACGGTAAAGAAATCACACTGGGCGCGGGTTTGCCAGCAGAGTGTCAAACGTTGTTGTCTGATCCGCAAACAAGCGGTGGCTTGCTGGTGTGTTGCTCACCCGATACAGTGCCAGAGGTACTCGCCGTGTTTAAGCGTCATGGTTTTGATGACGCGGCTGTGGTGGGCCATATCGGTCAGGCACAGGCTACCCGTTTGATCGTTAGCTAGTGTTTAGTCGGTCTCGCTGGTTGCTCAGGCTGGCATGTTTTGCGTTGTTAGCCTTATCTTTCCCAACGGTCTCTCAGCCGTTGGTGGTTGGCTCTAAACGCTTCACTGAATCCTATATTTTGGGTGAGATTGTTAGCCAGGCAGTCGCTGGTTCTGGTCAAGATCGCGTGAGGTTGAAGTCTGGTTTAGGCAACACGGGGATTTTATTATCTGCTTTGTTAAGCGGCGAAATAGATCTCTACCCTGAGTACACCGGTACGGTGACGCGTGAGATCTTAAAGACAGAACAAGCGCTTTCTTTAGAGCAAATAAACGAGCGGCTTGCACCGCTTGGGCTTCAAGCCGGTGTGTTGTTGGGTTTTGACAATTCTTATGTGCTCGCGATGCGGCGTGAGCAGGCGCAAGAGCTTCAAATAAAAACGATTTCCGATTTGGCCAAGCATCCACGGCTCGTGCCAGGGTTATCGCACGAGTTTATTGGACGCAAAGATGGCTGGAAAGGTTTGTCAGAGACCTATCAGTTAGGTGGGATGTCACCGCGAGGGCTTGATCATGGACTCGCTTATGAGGCCATCGTTGCTAAGCAGATTGACGTGGTTGATGCCTACGGCACGGATTCGAAGTTAAAACGTTACGGTTTGACGGTACTGCAAGATGATCGGCGGTTCTTTCCGACATATGAAGCGTTACTGCTATATCGCGCGGATGTGCCGACCAAATTTCCAGAATCTTGGAAAATCATCCAAACGTTACAGAACAAAATTTCGCAACAAACCATGCTAGATCTCAACACCCGTGTTGAGATTGAGGGGCAAACCTTCGCCGCAGTCGCCCAGCAATTTTTACTCCAGCTAAGAAGTGACCAGGCTCAGGGCGCGTCCGGAGGCATGCGCGCGAGCGACGGTCAGAGGGTGAGTTCCTTCCAGTCATTTTCGCGAACACTGTTTGCACCTGACTTTTGGCGCTTGGGTGCGCAGCATATTTTCTTAGTGCTGTTCTCCTTGCTTCTGGCTCTTGTTTTTGGCCTCCCTTTGGGAATAGTCTGTTTTTATTGGCCCCGCACCGGGCAAGCTGTCTTGTCTGTGATTGGCGTTATTCAAACCATCCCATCGTTAGCACTACTAGCATTTTTAATTTCATTGTTCGGTCTCATTGGGACCATACCCGCGATCGTGGCGTTGTTCTTGTACGCTCTGCTACCTATCGTGCAAAGTACCCACGCAGGGTTCAGTGAAATTTCTTCTTCAATGCGACAAGCGGCTACCGCGCTTGGTCTGGGCTTTAGACTCCGCTTATTTTTGATTGAGCTGCCCCTTGCACGTACAATGATTTTGAGCGGCATTAAAGTCGCGGCCGTCACAAGTGTTGGTACTGCGACGATCGCAGCCTTTGTGGGCGCAGGTGGCTTTGGTGAGCGCATCGCACAGGGTTTAGCGCTCAACAATACGTCGATGTTGCTTGCTGGTGCAATCCCGTCAGCGGCCCTTGCGCTGCTCATACAGGGTGGTTTTTATATATTTGAACGCCGATTGGTACATAGAAGGCGTTAAGCGCTGTGGCTCGTATCACAGCGGGCAGCTACAGCATCTCTATGCCAAAGACCGTGAGTACTGCTAGAAGGGTCGCATAAAAAATACACCCAATTAAACCTGCAGTGATTGCGATCTTGAGCGCGTCTATTTCGTTTTGTGGCTTGAGACGAAGGAGGGCTGGGCGACCGACAATGGCTATTAGCGCGAGGCTATAGAGAATGCACGCGGCGTGCAGTATGTCTGTATCGGTCAGCGCAAAGCCAAGCATAAATAGTGCCGTGCCGACAATAAAGCTCGGTAGGCCGACTACATAACCGAGTGTGCGGAAAAGCGTTACTCCTGCGAGATCCCAGGTTTGAGACCTTGTGTCAGTTGGACGCGTGTCGTGTTGGGCTTTTTCTTGTCTCACGATTGAATGTGCTTTAAGTTAATTGCATTATATGTGTACGATAGACTCTTAATAACTATGCGTTTTCTAGGGAGTTTTTGATGACTAAACCTGTCGGCGTAATTGGTCTGGGCAATATGGGTCGTGGCATGGCGCTATCGCTCAAGCGTGGCGGTTTCTCTGTCATTGGCACAGATGCGCTTGCTTCAACGCGCGACGCGCTTGCAAAAGAAGGTGTCGAGGTCAGACAGACGATTGGCGAGGTGATCGCCGCGTGTGATTTGGTGATCCTATCCTTACCGACCGCGGCGATCGTTGAGGACGTCGTAGCGGGGGCCGATGGCATCCTCACGCATGCCCGCAAGGGCGTGTTGGTGATTGATACTTCGACCTCGCATCCTGACACGACACGTCGGTTGGCAGTCAAGCTCGAAGCCGCGGGTATGCGAATGCTGGACGCGCCAGTAAGTGGTGGCCCCAAGGGTGCGATCACAGCCACCATGGCCATGGTCATTGGTGGAGATGCTGCAGATCTAGCTAGGGCAGAGCCGGTCTTGGCTGCCATGACGGCCAAACGTGTGCACGTTGGCGCCATCGGTGCGGGACACGTTGCAAAAATTGCGAATAACTTATTTGCTGCCGCGCATTTGCTGGTTGCAGGCGAGGTCACCCGTATGGCAGAGAAGGCGGGCGTACCGACTGATCAATTGCTTCAGGGTATTAATGCGGGATCGGGGCGCAGTTTCATTACTGAGCATAGCTATCCGACCTGGATCATGAACGACAAGTTCGACTCCGGTTTCACAATGAAGCTGATGCGCAAAGACGTGCGCTTGTCGCAAGAGCTGATTGGCGCGCTGGGTGTGGATTTGCCGCTTTCTGCAAAAGTGGCGGAGCTTTGGGCAAAGAGCGCAGACTCCATTGCAGATGATGAGGATTTCAACAGAATCGTTGAGCTAGGTACACGTTGATCTAAGTTGTCGCAGTGCCCATTAATCTTATACATGTATTAGGTGAGTCATGAGTCTGAATCAAACTGAACAGTTATTAGCCGCCTATAAGACCTTTTTTACAGATGGCGTGGTTGGCTCTTACGTGAATGGCGCAATGCTGTTGGGCGAAGCCGAACCGATTAAGCTCATTAACCCAGCAAGTGGCGATGTGTTTTTGCAATATCAGGATGCAGGTGCTGGGATCGCTAAACAAGCGGTTACAGCGGCCATCTCTGGACAGAAAGTCTGGGCTGCCCTGAGCCATGCCGAGCGGGGCCGTTTAATGCAAGAGGCCGGAAGGCTGCTGCGCGCAAATATTGAGGCACTCGCGCAGCTAGAGTCAGTCTCTGCAGGTAAGCCAATCAGAGACTGTCGCGGCGAGGCGCTGCGTGTCGCAGAGATGTTTGAATACTACGGTGGATGGACGGATAAGCTTTATGGCAACGTCATTCCTGTTCCGAGTGGTCACCTCAACTACACCCGGCGCGAGCCGTTTGGTGTCATTCTGCAGATCACACCCTGGAACGCACCTTTAAATACCTGTGGCTGGCAAATTGCGCCGGCAATGTGCATGGGTAATGCTGTAGTGCTTAAGCCCTCTGAGCTCACTCCCTTGAGCTCTCTGGCAGTGGCCAAGCTCGTTGAGCAAGCCGGTATTCCCAAAGGAGTCGTAAACGTGTTGGTGGGCCACGGTCACACAACAGGACAGGCTGCACTGAGCCACACAGCGGTGAAGAAAGTGGTCTTCGTTGGCTCACCTGCGACAGGCGGCAAGATTGCAGCTGCGGCTGCAGTGCGCGGAATACCTTGTTTGTTAGAGTTGGGCGGTAAGTCTGCCAATATCGTGTTCGAAGATGCTGACTTAGATCGTGCCTGTATTGGCGCGCAGGCAGCGATCTTCGGTAATGCGGGGCAGAGCTGTTTGGCGGGCTCACGGTTGTTGGTGCAGCGTAGTGTTTACGACAAGTTCGTGAAGATGGTGGCCGATGGCGCTAGCAAGCTACGCGTCGGTGAGCCAACTGCGGCAGAAACTGAAATTGGTCCGATTCAGAACGCCACGCAATTCAAACATGTCATGAATATGATTGAGACGGGCGTACGTGAGGGCGCAGAGGTTGTCAGCGCCTCTGCTGTGACGGGAGCAAACAGCGCTGGTTATTTTGTGCGACCAACCGTTCTTAAAAATGTGACGAACGACATGACCGTTGCACGTACTGAAATTTTTGGCCCCGTCGTGGTGGCGATTCCGTTTGACACCGAGGAAGACGCAATCCGAATCGCAAACGATAGCGATTTTGGTTTGGCGGGTGCTGTCTGGACGAAGGATATCGGACGCGCCTTTCGCGTAGCGGGTCAAGTCAAAGCAGGCACGTTCTGGGTCAATATGTATAAGGTGATTAACGTGGCATCACCTTTTGGTGGGTTTGACGCAAGCGGCTATGGGCGTTCAAGTGGCGTTGAAGCGTTGCATGAGTACACCCAGGTTAAGAGTGTTTGGGTTGAGACCGCTGCGCAACCGAATCAGCCATTTGGGTATGCGCCGTCTCTTGATTAAGACTGGTTTTTGCAACAACACAGGAGTATTGTGTTGTTGCAATGAGGTACGTTATTTTCTAAGCATATAGATCCTAGAACTAAGACAACTTTATACAAATCGGAGTTTGATCATGATGCGTCGTTTACTGTCATTATGTTGTGTCGCGATGTCTGCTTTAGCGAGCGTGCCTTTAACGTCTTTTGCGAATCCGGCTTGGCCGACAGCACCGATTCATATCGTTGTTCCCTTTCCACCTGGCGGCAGTAATGATGTGATCGCTAGGCGCTTAGCTGACCGTCTCGGCAAAGCGTTTGGTCAGACAGTCGTCATTGAAAACAAAGGCGGTGGAGCAGGTACCATCGGTTCGCAAGCAGTAGCGATCTCCAAGCCAGACGGATACACCTTCTTGTTTATTTCAAGCTCAATCTCTACTTCGGCTGCTGTACAAAAAACCCCGTATGACCCACCCAAAGCGTTTATGGGTGTCGCACAGGTAGCGCGTTCGCCGTTTGTGGTCCTGACAAGTAAAGATTTTCCTGCCAAAGACATCAAAGGGTTGATCGCCTACGCAAAGGCGAATCCCAGCAAGATTAACTTCGGCAGTGCGGGCTTGGGCGATAGCACGCAAATGGCGACTGAACTCTTTAATGAAACCTTTGATATCAAAATGACTGCAGTGCCTTACAAGGGCATCTCACCGGCCCAGCTCGATTTGGTAGCGGGGCGCCTTGATATGATCATTACGACTATCGCATCAATAAAGGGTAATGCTGCAGATAGTCTGCCAAAGCTTGCCTTCACTGGCGCGAAACGTGAACCTGACTATCCAAGCATTCCAACCGTGATGGAAGCGACAGGCGTTCAGTTTGACGTAGACGTGTGGTGGGGATTATTTGCGCCCGCCGGTATTCCGCCCATGATCTTACAAAAGATGAATGCGGAAGTGAATAAGATCGTCAAGGAGCCAGAGTTTGCAGAATTCTTAAAGACCGTTGGCGCTTCGCCGGCAACTGGTACGCCTGAGTCTTTTCAGCAACTGATGGTTAAAGATTTAGAGCGTTGGCGTGCGATCGCGAAGCGTGCGGGTGTGCAGTAGCCGAGCTTCGCAACTCAACGATAACTACTCGAATAATGATAGGAGACTCTAAGTGAGTGATCGTGCGCGACAGGCCGACATAGATGCGATTCAGACGGCTTTGCAACAGACCAGTGAACTCTTGCATCAGATCGTCTCTCGCTCTGACATCAAGCAGATTTCTGCTGAAGTTTTACGGCTCAATGAAGCAGTCCGACGCGGTGCCGCAGGTCGCATTCAAAGTGGAGATCATCCGCAAGATTTTGCGATGATGCTTTTGGCTGAGGCAGATGTTACGAATCGGATGAGTTGAGCATCATGCAACTAACGTTAAATCAGCCCTCGGATATTCTGGAAGCTTCAATTAGTGAGGTTGGAGCGCGCTTAAGACGAAAAGAGTTGAGTTCAGAAGAGTTAACTCGGCATGCAATTGATCGTGCTGTACAGACCCAGCCAACGCTGAATGCGTTCATCGATATCTGGGCAGATAGTGCAGTTGCGCAGGCAAAACAGCTCGACCTTGAGGCCGCCTCAGGAAAATGGCGAGGGCCTCTGCATGGCATTCCTCTCGCACACAAAGATTGCTTTGAGCGGCAGGGGCTACCCATGACGGTAGGTTCAAGGGTGACAGGCAAGGATCTTGGTCAAAGAACTGCCTCTGCTTTGCAAAGACTAAGTCAAGCTGGGGCGGTGGATTTGGGGCCGCTCAACATGAATGAAATGGTTGCTGGGCCGACCGGACAGAACCCGCATTTCGGTGACTGTCGTAATAGTTGGGACCCAGACCGCATTTCTGGTGGGTCGTCCAGCGGTTCTGGTGCAGCGGTAGGCGCTGGGGTGGTGTATGGTGCGCTCGCTTCTGATACAGGAGGTTCAACGCGGTTGCCGGCCTCGATGAACGGCCTGTTTGGGTTGAAGGGTACGTATGGGCGTGTTTCGCGTGCGGGCTGCTTTCCTCGAGCATTCTCGTTGGATTGTGTGGGGCCCATCGCTCGCTCAGCTCAAGATTGTGCGATCTTGCTACAGGTTTTAGCCGGCTGGGATCCTCTTGATGCCTCTAGTATCGATGCGCCAGTACCCAACTATATCTCGCTCATCGAGAGCGCGGGTCAGGGAAGTCGTTGGGCGGTCTTGGAAGGTATCGCTGCTTATCATCCAGACATTAGCCGCGCTTTTGAATCGTTCATTGAGGTCACTCAAAATAGATTTGGGCACGTCGATCGCGTTCGCTCTGATCAAATTGCAACCTGTTATGCAATGGCCGATATTTTTTCTAAAGTGGAAGCTGCGACGTTGCATGGTCAATGGATGCGAGAGAGACGTGAACTCTACTCGCAAGCGGTATTTTCCAGGACCGAGCCTGGTCTGCACGTCCCGGCCGTACGCTATCTAGAAGCGCTTCAGATGCGTGCAAAAATACTTCACGAGTTTCTGCATGGCACGATGCGAGACTTAGATATTCTTGTGTGCCCAACCATGCCTATACCGGTTCCAACACATGAGGAAGCTGACGTTGAGACACCGGGACGAGTGTTTGGTGTGGTGACCGCACTTACTCCACTCGTTCGTCCGTTTAATTATCTGGGGCTTCCCTCTCTGACTATCCCTATCGGCGTTGATAGCTTGGGCATGCCCGTTGGCGCTCAGTTAGTCGGTCGACCTTTTGCAGAGGCGCGTTTACTGTCTGTTGCCCATCACTTATCGAAAGATATCGGCTGGGATCGTTTGGCTAATATGCAAAGAGCACAGGAATTAAAGGCAAAAAGATAATGAGTACGCTTTGGGAAAAATTTTTAACTGACGAAGATAGAGCAGTACTTGCGCGCGGTAAGTTCGGTCGCCGAATGGGGTTCGGGAAGAAACCCGCTGTGTTGGTAATCGATGCGCAACGCTATATGGTTGGTTCTGCAGAAGATGAAAAAAGCTGGCCATCGAGCTGTGGTGAGGTGGGCCGTGAATCAATGCGTTACATCGCACAGATTGTTGAGGCTGCCCAGCAAGTGGAAGTTCCTTGTATTTTTACGCGCTTTGAAATTGATCCCTCCGGCTCCGACATGGGAGTCTATCGTCGTAAGAGAGATTTATTGCAGTCCGACAGATGGTGTCTAGCAGGCACGTTGGGTGCAGAACTTTCTCCGCTGCTCGCGCCTACAGAACGAGATCTCGTCTTTGTTAAAAAGAAACCAAGTGGTTTTCACGGAACACCACTTTTAGGTTATCTCATTGACCGTGGCGTTGATACGCTCATCGTTGTCGGCGGTGCAACAAGTAATTGTGTCCGAGCGACCGTTTTTGATTGCGCCTCTTATAACTATCGCGCCATCGTCCCGCAAGAAGCTGTATTTGACCGCATCCCAATTTCACATGCGATTTCGCTCTTTGACATGGATCGTCAGTTCGCGGATGTTTTACCTACTGCTGAGGTGATGGACTATTTATCGGCCTGTCGAGACGGACGATTTGAAGCGAGTAATTCGATCAAATGATGCGAAGTAAACTTTTCGTACCTGCCTCGAGACCTGAACTTTTTACGAAAGCGTTGTCCTCGGCAGCTGATGCGATTTCCTTCGATTTGGAGGATGCCGTAGAGGAAGGGCAAAAAGGTTTTGCACGGCAAGCCTTGAGTGATTTATTTAAGACCAATCAGGCGCAAACAACCAAAGCTATTGTCGTCAGAATCAATGCAATGGATACCACCCACTTCGCTGCAGATCTCGAAGCGGTGGTTTCTTCGGCAGTTCAGATTATTAATTTACCAATGGTTGAGTCGGTTTCTGCCGTGCGCGATCTCAGTGCGCGTATCGGCAAACTTGAGACCGAGAGGCACCTGACGCGCCCAATCGGAATACTTGTCAATATCGAGTCACCCCGGGGACTGCGACAGGCGGCCGAGTTGGCCCTTGCTGATCCGCGTGTAGTAGGGTTGCAAATCGGCTTTGGAGACTTGTTTGGGCCCTATGGTGTCGAGTCTGGTGAGCCCTCTGCCACCCAAGTTGTTAGAGTCTTAGTGAAAATGGCAGCGGCTGAAGCAGGTGTAGATGCCTACGATGGCGCCTATGTGGATATCGCTAATCCCGACGGGTTTACTCTTGATGCTCAGGCGGCCTATCGCTTAGGATTTGCAGGTAAGAGTTGTATTCATCCGTCGCAGGTAGGCTTGGCGAATGCAGTTTTTCGCCCCTCGGACCATCAAATTCAGCAGGCACTCAGAGTTGTTCAGGTTGCTCAAGACAATCTAGCCAGAGGCGTTGGTGCTTTCGTGGTGGACGGACAGCTCGTTGACGGCCCGCTGATTACACGGGCCGAACGAACTGTCGCTTTAGCGCGTCTTGCCGGATTGATTTGACTGTAAAGAATGACGTTTACGTTGCAGTTGCACCCGTAGACCGCACGACATCACCCCACATCTTAATCTCGGCTGCAACAAACGCTTTGAATTGTTCAGGTGTGCTTGCTTGGATAATCGCTGCTTGTGCCGCAAAGGTCTCCTGCACATCTTTCATCGCGGCAACCTTAGCGCAAGCGGCTGAAAGTTTGTCTACGATTTCTCGTGGAGTCTTTGCTGGTGCAAACAAACCATTCCATGAGGTAATTTCAAAATTAGGAATGCCAGCTTCAGCCATGGTTGGAACGTCTGGCATGAGTGCTAAACGCGTTGGCGAAGCGACTGCTAGTGCTCTTAGCTGACCGGACTGAACGCTCGGAATGGCTGATAGCGCTGTTTTGAAGCCAAAGTCGGTTACCCCGGCAATTGTGTCGGTTAGTGCGGGCGCTGCACCCTTATAAGCAATATGAGTGACGTCAAGTCCGAATCGCTTGTTGAACATTTCGCCTGCGAGATGGGGCGTTGTTCCCACGCCAGAAGAGGCATAGTTCATTTTGCCTGGGCGTTCTTTCGCGAGTTGTATCAGTTCCTGTACGGTTTTGACTGGTAGCTTGGATGACGAGACAAGAAGGGCCGGCGCAGTTGAAATGTTTGAGATGGCTTCAAAGTCTCTAAGTAAGTCATATCCGGGATTTTTATAGAGCGACATATTGATGGCGTTAGCGACGGTACCTAAAAATAATGTGTACCCATCCGCAGGTGATCGTGCCGCGAGTTCAGTACCGATGTTTGAGCCGCCACCAGGTTTGTTCTCAATCACAATGCGCTGACCAATCACATCCATCAGCTTGGCTGATACGATTCGCGCCGTGACATCTGTCGATCCGCCCGGACCAAAAGCGACGATCAATTTAATTGTTTGTGATGGCCATTTAGAGGCAGAACTCTGGGCCAGAGCCGGGACGCTAACGACTGCACCTAGAGCTAGTCCACCTTCGATAAACTTTCTGCGATCCATAGTATCTCCTAGGGTGATTGGGCTTAGATTAGTACTGATCGAACATTCGTTGGATTTCTTTTGAATCAGTTGTCTTAGTCAACGCTAACGCTAACAGAATTCTGGCCTTTTGCGGATTTAAATTATCGGCCCTCAGGAATCCAGCTTGAACTATTTTGCTTGGTCCGAATGTTCGACCAGAACCTGCGCGCGAAGACATGACGACCTTGATACCTGCTGCGACAGCCTCTTTCATTGCAATATTTTCTTCCGGCGATAGCAAGCCGGGAGCAAAGGCCGCTCCAATGATGCCTTTGGCTCCACCTTGAATAAACGCACGCGTCGCCATACCGTCGCTCCCTGCGTAGTGGTAAGTAATCTCCACGCGCGGCAGTGCATCAAGAGTGCGGATGTCAAATTCCGTATCAGGATTATGGCGTCTAAGGGACTTTCGGTAGAACACAACACGATCGCCATCGGCATGGCCCAAGACACCGAAGTCTGGTGATCTAAACGTTTGCAAACGCGCCGTCGATGTTTTGCTTACTTCGCGCGCAGCATGTATCTCGTCGTTCAAGCAGACTAGGACGCCTAATCCACGAGCCTCGGGTGTCGCAGCAATTCGAACGGCGTTAAATATGTTTAAGCCGGCATCGGACGAGAGTGCGCTAGCTGGACGCTGTGCGCCCGTGATTACGACGGGCAGGTCGGTCTTGAGAGTTAAGCTCAACGCATAGGCCGTCTCTTCAATTGTTGCGGTGCCATGTAGGATCACAATGCCTTGTAAATTGGGCGTGCTGACCAGCAGCTGATCAATCATAAGCACTAATTTTTTCCAATGCGGAAAAGATACTGCGGTGGAGGGAAGCGTATCAAACTGAACGGGTATGACGTTAGCAATCGTTTTTGCTTGGGGAAATTTTTCAAGCATTTCTGTTGCGTTTAGCCGTGTCCCTGTTGCGGTGTACTCGTAGAGATCCAGTTCGCCGTTAGCGCTGATTGTGGTCAGAGTCCCGCCGGTACTAATCATTGCGATCGTTGGTTTTGTAGTCATTCTGTTTTGTCTCCGAGAAATGATATTTTTTATACTTTTGGTGGCATGCAAGCAAAGAGTTCTAGTAGTTTGTATTTACTTGTCAGTATGTAAGTCTCAAGATACTATTTCCTCATAATACAAACAAGCACCTAGGAGACGAACGATGGATAAGCTAGAAAAATGGCGTGGCTTTGTTCCGGATCACGAGCTCGAGACGTACCGCAAAGGTGGATTCGCGCAGCGTATTGGCATGGGAGAGCGCGTCGCGTTGCTCAATATCGACACTACGCATATGTTCGTTGATCCAGCCTATTCGATGTGCGGAAGAGATATGGATTCAGTTAAATCTTCCTTGATTCAACTGACGCAGGCTTTCCGTCGACTGGATTTGCCGATTTACTACAGCCGACGCGATGATCGGAGCCATCCGACTTATCGTGGTGCCTGGAACTATAAGTTAGCAGAGCCAGATGCCTTTCAGTACACACTAGATCCTCGTGCTGACGAATGGCCTGAGGAATATGCGCCAAGAGCTGTCGATCGGGTCGTTTTCAAAAATAAGCCTTCTTGTTTTTTCAGCACTCCACTTGAAGCATTTTTACGTTATGACAAAATTGATACGCTGGTGATCTGCGGAATCTCCACCTCTGGCTGCGTCCGCGCTGGTGCGACGGATGCTTTTTCTCATAACTTCCGTGTGATTCTTGTAGATGAGGCTTGTGGTGATCGTAGTCCTCAAGCGCACAAGGCGAACATGTTTGATTTGGATATGAAGTTCGCCGATGTCGAGTCGATGGATTACGTTCTTGCGGAGCTAGATAATAAATTTGGAAAGTAGCGTTTCGGCGAGAAACGCTATGGAAGGCTTTCCAAATTTGGCCTTGGGGCAGTTCGCGTTGCTAGGACTCTTTAGCGGTGTATTTGCTTTCTAGTTCGATGAAAGCGGGGTACTCAAAGAGATTCCACAATCCACGGTGGTCTAGCATCTGATCCGACATGGATTTTGTTGATCCTGTCTTGAGCAGCTCTGTATATAAAGTATTGCCCATCGATGCGAAGACCCGGGTAATGGAGTTTGGATAAATTGCGAGTCCGTACCCAAGGTCTTGAAGCTCTTTCGCTGGAAGCATTGGTGTCCTGCCACCCTCAACTTGATTGGCTAGGGTGGGAGTTTGAATCGCGTCATTTAGTAGACGCATTTCATCCACACTTTCAGGCGATTCTACGAACGCGACGTCGGCTCCGGCTTCTGCATATAGATTAGCGCGCTCGATTGCAGCTTGAATGCCCTCGCTTGAGCGCGCGTCGGTGCGCGCGACAATGACCGTTTGTTCATCATGACGCGTATCGACCGCTGCACAAATGCGACCGACCATTTCTTTAATAGAGACGATTCGTCGACCTGGTTCATGCCCACAACGTTTTGGCCAGTCTTGGTCTTCAATCTGAATCGCGCTTACGCCAGCGCGCTCCATCTCTCTAACGGTACGCATAATATTTAATGGACCGCCATAGCCAGTATCTGCATCGGCGATAAGAGGTAGTACAGTCACATCACAGATGCGTTTTGCTTGGTCAAGAATTTCAGCGAAGGAGAGCAGTGCAATGTCTGGTGCGCCGAGTCTTGTGATGGAGACTCCGGAACCCGTCATGTATAAGGCTTTCGCACCCGCTTGTTCAGCAAGCCTCGCTGTAAGACAGTCGAAAACACCTGGGGCAATCAATATTTCCTTTGATGCCAACATGGCGCGAAGCTTTGCATTTTTATCACCGTGGATGCCTAGCGATAGTGGCATTTTTTTCATGAGATACCTTTTTTACTTGGCCCGGATTAAAGCGTTTCTAAACTAACGGGAAATAATTCGCGATGATCCGCTGCTGGCATAACGTGATATGCAGAAAATCGATACGCTTTTCCCGCCGCAAGTTCTGGTGGAGTGAAGGGGAATGCGAGATTGCCGCCAGTGCATTGGCGTCCATTAAAGCCCTGATGTAGTAGGAACTGTTTGAAGGTCTTTGCGGCTGCAAGCGCTAGGTCTGGAGTTTGCGCAATGACCTCGATGAGAATAAATGATTCTCGTACGGGTGTTGATACATTCCTATTTTGCTGCGGATATACACCGTCGATGCCATACAGCCTCGGGTAGATTTGGTATTCACCTGGTACGAGTGCGCGAGTGGTTGATTCAACGGTGCCAATCAACTCGGGGAGCCGTTGAATCACTTTAGGATCTGCCGTTCCAGCCAGTAAGACAGCTCGATGACCGACAAGCATACTTGCCTCGACCTTGATAGTCGTGTGGGTTGCGTCTTGCCAGGTCGCGCCCGATACGTAGGTGCGTCGATCATCTAGCGCCCGGTAAGTTGCGGTATCCACTTTGAGTGTGCCGTCTGGCTCTGTGAAGCTGACGGGATCCGCTTGTTCATACAAGCTGTGCGCCGCTACGGAAAGAGGTGTGGCACGACGGTCTGTGTTCATGCTCTCTAATTCAAAGCCGTTGGCATCAAGGGTCGCGAGCATTGCATCGCGGCCACCTGGCTCACAGCAAATTGAGGTGCACTCAATAATCTTCGCCATGTGCATGACGTTCGCCATGTTGAAGCCCAACATTTTAGGTATCGAGGCAAAAACGGCTGTGTCACAGGCTCGCCCCGCAATAATCACGTCCGGCTCAAGTGCGAGTGCCTGCTCAAACGGAGCACATCCCATTTGTCCGACGATATGGGTGCTTGCTCTCAAGTCCTCTGCCGAGACGGAGAGATCACCTCCGAGGGGGACTAGCGTATTTGCGTTTAATGCTTGAATTACCCGATCTGCTTTGAGGTCGGCCCGAATGGAAGCAAGGCGAAAATGTAGGTTATGTTCCGCTGCGATTGAGCGAATCATGTCGAGTGTGGCATCGAGGTGCGGCCCAGCACCGGAGGTACCAGCAGTACCTATGATCAAAGGAATATTGAGACGTCGTG
>JACCDO011007356.1_pt1 | contig 35907 bp, 30 predicted proteins | sample 7446101 | NCBI WGS metagenome assembly JACCDO01 (sample SAMN15323440, study PRJNA562643) | freshwater metagenome | isolation source: river surface water | place: USA:Blue River Watershed | collected 2017-08-16 | reverse complement strand
TTAATTCTGCACTTTCAGTCTTAAAAATAAACAAAAACTCAAGAAAAATAAAATGATAACCTAGCTTTGCAATTGTTGTGCATCTAGGTTAGTGGCAGTGTTTTTATTTACTTTTTAGTATTCTTTTCGGTTGAACCAAATGTAAAAACACAGCTAATATCAGTTTCATAAATTAGTCCGTAGTGTTCATACAATCTATAATCAACACTTGTAAGATTATGACCTTGTGCCCTAATGAAAGCTCCAATTAGCGCACATTGTTTTTGTGTTTCATCCCTAATAATACTATACTTTCTATCACGTGATATGTTTGATGACAGCTTATCACTGTTATATGTTGCTACATCAACAGAAAACGCATATTTTTCAATATTAGCAGCTGTATGTTTAATAATGGTTTGATTAATAGTTGCATATGTGGTCTGTTTATTTGTATCAAACCATTTCCTAACTTGGTCTACAAGTTTGAGTTCATTTGCTTGGTTTTTGTTATTCAAATCATCAGCTGCCTTTTTGATTTCCGCAGGTGTCATAATAAGATTAGAAGCCATTTGGTTTTTTGGATTATTTAAAATGAATGATTTGTAGGTGTTATTGATAGTAATTAGATTGTGCCGGAATTAAAAACAATTTTTACTACACAATTATGTGTAAAAAGAATACTTAATAGAAAAATAGAAAAACACAAAAAAATAAAACAAATAACAAATAAACTATACAACTAATGGTATAGCCCGAATTTCTGTTAATTTTTCATAACATTCATTTATATCACGGTCGTGGTTAAATGTTTTTGACCTATAATTATCAGGATTGAATTTGGCGTCTTCTAATTCCCTAGGTGTTAGTTCTCTAGGGCCACCTAATTTCATATACCACGCTCGCATACCATATACCGGTATTAAACATAATCGTGTGGGTAATTCATCCCAAAATTTAGCCAGTTTTTGTGTTACTGATGGATTAGTCATTTAATTAGGATTTTCGTTAGCTGTTGTTAATCTTTTATGTATTTTAATAATTACTTGTTTTAACTTGTTTATATTTTGCTAAATAGAAAAATGATAACCCAAACTCTTTCCGGAAAATAACAGAAAAAAGTAAATTACTTGTCCTAGCTATGGGTTGCTGTGCATCTAGGTTATCAAATTATTTTTTATTGGTTCCGAAAGTGAATTGGCACTGAATGTCCATAAGCCCATAATCCCTGTCAAAATTAGCTGTAGTATTAACTAGATTATGACCTTGTGCCTTAATGAAATCACCAATCAAATTACATTGGGTGGCCGATTCTTCCTTAATTGTTTTTTCAGCAGCTTCATAGCCCATTTTACCTAGTGGTTCTAGGTAATAAATCTTAGTAGGGTAATTCTTTACAACTGTTCTAACGACAATAGGACTTGTATTAGCCACAGTTTGTGTAATCAGTTCATTATTAATTTGTTTGAATACGGAAGGTTTCGCAGCTGAAAACCAATCCCGGACTTGTTTCCTCAGTTGGATTTCAGTAGCCCGGATTTCATTATTAGTATCAGCAGCCGCAATTTGGACTTCAAATGGTGTCATAATTCTGTCTGTGCTCATTTTAATTAGTGTTTGGGGTTGGTATCTAATGAATAGTAAATTAATTAATATATATGCGATGGCAGAACTTATAAAACGTTTTTTTTTGCGTAGTTTTTCTTGGACTGTGATAAAAAATACAAATTTCGGAGAAAAAATAAATTAGTCATCCTAGCTATGGAATTAGTGTGCTAGGGTATCATTTTTTTTTGAGGTTAGTTTCTGTGTAGTTAGCATTTTCAGATTCATTTGCCGGTTCGGGGTTTGTAAGAAGCCCGTCAATAATTTGCTCTGCAATTTGTTTTAACGGCACGGGGTTATTAATATAATCATCATCCATTAGTGTGGGGGGAATAATACAGACTTGTGATGATTTGTGTGGCTGGTCTTGTTGCTCTTGGTGTCGTGTTTGTCCGGAATTAGAAAACGCAGCGTGTAAATTCGCATAAAATTCATGGTGTTTCGAGTGTAAATTAGTTTGATATTCCGTGCTAATCCCGGTTTCTTCGGTCCTTGAACGCGCTTTAATTCTGCGGAGGCTCTCATCTAGGCTAACATCTAGGAGCACCCATTTATTAACGTGAATAGGATTAATACAATTCCACATATCCCACCATTCTGTATACATTGCCATCCGGGTGGGACCAAGTTGTTCGCGTAGCATTTCCACAAAGATATAACGGTCGGTAAATACTGTTCTCTCTAGAAGGAATATTTCGGCTTCCGGATGTGCTAGGACTTCCTGTATAACTTTTTTAACCCGGGTGACATAAACAAATGACTGAAATTCATAACATTTAGCCGGGATATCACTATAAAATAGGTCAAGTGCGCCGGTTTCTTGCCACATTTCCACGGGTTCGTAGATTGCATGAACTTTCAGACCTTGTGTGCGATAATATTCAGTCAGTAGGCGTATAAGTGTAGTTTTTCCGGCGCCAATAAGCCCGTCAATCGCAATGAATTTTTTAGTGGGAATTAGGTCGCGGAATTGTTGGTAATCTTGTTTTGGTATGGAATTATTGAAAATTCCCTGATTTAATGATTTGCTTGCATTGTAAGAAATATCTTCATTTGTTTTTGGGTTTTCATATGTAGATGAAATTGTTTTGTTATTCATATTCTATTATGCACAGTTCTGTGTTAATTATTAATAGTATAATATTATTCAATTTAGTAAAAATAAATTATTTTTTGTGAAAACAATTTTTCTAGTTTTATTTATTGTTTACTAGGTGTATTTAAGTAAGTCACATTAAAAATATTATTGATAAGCTCCTGTTTGAAATAACATAGTTGCTAATTCTAATTGTAATTGTTCAGCTTCTGGATTATTTTTTACTGCCGGTAAAGTCTTAATACGATTAATAATTTGTAAGTAGAGTTCATCTGTTGTAAGTTGTTTATATTTACTTGCAATCATTGTAAAAAATGTAAATTCGATACAACCAAGCAATATAACACCTAGCACATTCATTACTAATGTTTTAACTGGCATACCAACATAATCTTTTCGTGATGTGAAATACAGTGTCAAATTAATTATTAAAAATGCTGCTGCAATACCAAGAATTAACATAACTGTTTTAATAATTAATTTACGGTTTTCATGCATCCTAGCTTTATATTTTATCTTAGCTGAATCCTTAGCTAATGCAATATCTGCAGGTGAGAGGCCATCAACTGCATTTTTTACAATACTTGTAGCCGGGTTAGATTGCCTTAGGTTGAACGCCCCGAAAATGAATCCTACTATACCTTCCTCTTCCTTTTTGGTTACATACAAAAAGAAAAATAATGCTAGGACGCTAAAGAACATAGTAATATGAATACTTTCATGAAGAAAGAATTCTTGGGCAAAATGTTTTAGATTCATTACTACAGATTATTTATAAATATGATTTAGCTTTTATAATAGTTCTAGATATAATATTTTATAAATATTAACTAATAAAAGAAAAACATAAATAATAAATGGCATCATGTTCAGCAAATATTTGTAATTCTGCGACTCCGGTTGCGGTTAATATATTACAATCAGTTTTTGACCCAGGCTCTATTGTTGATGGTTGTCAAATTACATCAGTCTTAAATGCAATTCAACCATCTTCTATCGCTTCAAATGGAATAGCTGCTAATAATAGTTTTGCAACTGCGGCAAATAATTCAGCAAAAAAAACAATGAAGGTATCCGCAAATAAAGGTGAATCCGCACCGGTAAAACCTTCAGTAGAAGAATCATGGAAAATGCGCCAAAAAACATTGAAAGAGACAAATATAAAAAATACTAAGGGTAAATTATGGTTAATTTATGCGCATGGGTTGCAAGATGTAAATAATTATTTTGTAATTCCAGAAGGATATTATATATATTTTGATGTTATGAGTGGGGAACCAGGTATTGACTATGTGGAAAAGGAACACAATGAAGTAAATTCCACTAATATAGAAGGTAACTTAATAAACCCAGTTACTAGAAATTTAGTATTGGTTGGTAATAATTTTATTCATATGTATCAACCTGGTGATTTGATTAATCAGCATAGTATTATGTTTAGTCCATATGCAACTGGCATGAATCATACTCATGAAACTAGATTATTAACAGGTATAATACCGCCAAGTGTTTCATTAGACCCACTAGAATTTACATATGATAAACACAATACACCTAAAAGTGTTAAAGAATCAAAATATTATAACAAAACAATTGATGTTAATGAGAAATTTTTTAAAAAGGAAGTCAATACATATATAGACATTGCAATTGACCAAACTATCCTATTAAGTGAACTATTGAAATTAGTAAAACCAGGGCATTATTTTGTAAAAATCTGCCGTAAATGGTCAACGCCTGAATATAACCCAGCATCAAACAAAATATCAGAACGTGGTATGTTGCATAGACAATTAAGTGCTACTTCATTGTTGAATAAACCATGGTCAAATATTGCAATGAATAATATTTCAGCTAAGCAATTAAAGGCACGTGCTAAATCCACAAATTTGTTTGATTTATCAAAAAGAGGTAGTCGTGTAACTACTGATGTTTTTGTAACAAGAGAACCAAGACAAAATTTTAATAAACAAATAGAACGATATAATACCAATATGGAAAAAATACTAAAGACTTATGATATAAATCCCAAATTTTCTGATTCAGTTCCTAGAAGTGTAGATACATCAGAGTTTGCAATATTAGATTACATAAATGTGCACAGAGTTTTATCATTTAATAATTGTGCATGGTGTCATAAAAATCTTACATTACTTTCTAGTAAAAAACATATCTGTAAAAACTGCCGGTTAGCATGTTTTTGCAGTGAAGAATGTTTTTTTGCAGACCAACATTATAATAAAGATGCATATAAAAATAAATTAACTAGTGATTTTAAAACACAAACAAATCCAGATGAACATATAAGAAAAGGATTATTAAATGCCAAAATACATAATATTCAACCCAAATCACATGTATGTGTGCAAAGTGCATTACTTTCACATGAATACCTTGCACAACAAGAAAAAAAATCAAAAAATCTTGAAAGAAAAATGGCAAAATTATTTTCATCTTAATAAAAAAAGATTGTCAAGTTTTAAGAATTATTGGAGTATTTTTAATTTTATTTTTTTTGAATCTTTAAGAATCTCTTGTTTTTCTTTTTCTGATTTGTTATTCCATGCTTTCACCAAACCAGCATAATAAGTTGATTTAAGTTGTGTCTGTGACCGATTAATAAAGTCATAGAATAGCACATACCATATTCGATTCCATCCCATATTATGTATTTGATTTCCTGTTTTTGATGACCTAGATGACCTTTCTGAAGATGATTCGGATGCCGAACTAGATGATGATTCGGAAGATGATTCGGAAGATGATTCTGTATTCTGAGATTCCTTGGTGTATGTCCCTAGTGTCATAATATATGTATCAGATGAAATATATGGTTTGCGCATAGATAAACCGCCATCTGCCCAAAGTGCCATTGAATAAACATTACCAACCATCACCCAGTCATATGAATCTAGAGCGAACTCCATAAACCATCTGTAGACCTCGTCGGGATGAAGCCCTGCTAGGTTCATAAAATTACCCATTACCATCAATCTGAGTATATGATGTAAATATCCATCCCGAAATGCCATCTTAATAGCATCATCAACTGGTCTGACGCCTAGTTCCCCAGTATACCATTTAGGGGTTAATTTGCCATGATTACCAAAATGATTAGATTGTCGCATTTTGTCACCTGCATATAGATATATATAACGTTGATATTCACGCCAACCAATCACTTGGCGAATGAAACCTTCATAATTAGCAACACCAACCGCTGCTGAATTAGCATGATAATATTTATGTGCAGCTGACAAAACTTCCATCGGTGTTATTAGCCCTAGATTCATCATTGGGCTTATACAACTATGAAACAAATAATTACGTGCTTGTCCATCTATACTATCTTGATATTTCCCGAATTTGTCAAGTTTTTTGGCTAAGAAATTCTGGAACCAGTCATTTGTTGCATCATGACTTAATGGAAAAACAATATTAGCATGTGTATAACTTGCACCCGGTCTAGTCTTGACACCCCATTCATGATGTGCCGAAATATATTTTTCGGCATCTTTCAAATATTTAATATCAGTTGCACTAGATTTGGGCAATTCTGGTATAAATGTTGATAAAGGCATTTGACCGCGATTTTCAGTATCATAACTATGCCCCGGGAATTTAAAATCCTTCATTTCCGGTCTAGTTTTTTGCCAATTATAAAATGCGGAATGAGTAAACCTACCCGTTTTGTGTTTAGCATGATACTCAGCTAGGTCATTTTCAGTAGTCACAAACAGTGGGCTATCAAGTTTAATTAATTGATTCACTGCTGGTTGACCACTAAGTTTTTGTATACGGTCATGTGCTAATTCTACATCAACTGGGTCCCAATATTTAATATTGATTTGTTGTCCAAGTTTATGGTCCTTTATTATTTTGCCTATTTGCTTGGATAATGCATTCGGATCTGCCATACAATCATCTACCGATACAAATGATACTGATACAAGCCCGTTATTTTTTTTTGCTGTGCTAGGTTTTGTTTGCGTTTTGAGATAATCTAAATAACTCAAAATTGCTGCCCGGACATATATTAATCTTATTTTATTATACATGAGTTTATCAGGTGCAGCACGATGTCCATAAAATATAGGGTGTTCATATAAAATATAATGTGTAGGATTACTGTTTATGCCGGATGATTCCCAATTTTCGAGTTTGAATAGGTGATTAGGGAACCCAATCAGGATTTGTGGTTGATTCTGTTTAATTATGTCTATTTGTTTGTCACCCGCCATGACTTCTGGCTCGTCGGATTGTTTCTTGGTTTGTTTTTTGGCACTTATTTTTCGTGTATTTGTCTTTTTCCCAGATAGCATCATTGCAAAGTTTTTCAGGGTATGCATATTTATTTATTTGGTTTATTATTTGGTTTATTATTTGGTTTATTTATTTTAGGTTTCTAGTTTAGTTTTAATTACCGATTAGATAGTAAATGTCGGCTGTGTTTTTTTGTTACCTAGCACCAAGACTAATGTTGTAATTATGCACAAAAACATTAGCACAAATATTACACAAGTTGTAATAAGGTATGGATAAAGTTGTTGCAATATATATGACACAAATGGATTAATTATTTCGGTTTTGATTTTTTGATTAGTATCAGGTTGATTTATTTCTGAAATTATTTTAATTATAATATCATTTACCAACTCCCGCACTAGCATGTTGAATTATATGGTTAACCAGAATTTTACAGCAACCAAATTAACTTTTTAATTAATAATAGCAAAAATATGTTAGTTATCCTAGCGCATGAATTATTAGATTATTAAAAGTGCGTTTATAGCGCGTTAAAATTAGAAAACTAGAAAATAATAAGTATAGTTGCTGATATCTGACGTAATCCGTTGTGCCAGTATAATCCCACGAAAATATAGTTCTAAAAATGTCATCACCTGCAATTAGTTCAGATTTTAAATTACTAGATTTCCGTTATGTTAATCGTGCCAAATACGAATACTCGGATTTGGAAAAAGTGAACCCACGTTTAATGGTAAGTAATTGTTATTATGCATACGACTCATCCCGTAAATATTTGTATTATTTTGAAACTCCGCGAGTTCGCACACTAACCGAGGTATATAAAGTAGGCGACCGATTCCTGCTTGACCTAGTTGTGCCTCTAGGTAGCTTATTCATGGATTACTTAGTTTCTGAAGATGAAACAAATATTTCAGCTACAATTGATAATAGTGTCAATTGGTTTGGGTCTCAAATACCTCCTGAGGTAGCTAGTGAGAAATATAAATCATCATTAATACTTCGTAGTGGTGGAGAAGACCCTGTATTCCGTGTTAACATACCATCATATCGCGGTAAACCAGTATTAGAAGTATATGACAATATGCGCCGCCCAATTGACATTAGCCGTATTAAACCTGATATGGAAGTAGCTTGTATATGTCAAAAAGTCGGCATTCGGTTTTCTAATACTACATTTAGCGGTGATTATGATTGCTTTAAAATTAAGATAACTCAGCAACAACCATCTGCACCTAAAATACCTACAGGATACGTATTTAATGATGAAAATGGCGCGGCAAGTGATGATGAAAATGTTGATGTTAAAGGATATGCTGAACGTCTGGTATCTAGTGCAGGTATGGATAATGAGGAAGATTTTGAAGGTTCAGATGATGGTGAGAGTCTAGGAAGCCGCGGAGATGAATTAAGTGAAACTGATAGTGTTCTTAATGAATTAGAGGAGGTTGATTTTACAGATGGTGAGGGTAGTGAAGAAGCAAGTGATGAAGAAGCGAGTGATGTTGAAGGTGACGATGTAAATATGGCATGGAATGGTGAATCTAATAATGAAGATATATATGCAGATGGCTCATCGGAAAATGGTGAAGATTATGAGGAGGAAAGTGCTGATGAAATAGAATTAACTGATGAAGATTTAGAAGGTCTTGAAGAAGTTGTTGTTGAGGAGGAAGATGATGAAGAAAGTCAAAGTGGTGATGAAGACACCGAATCTGTAAATCTTGAAAGTGGTGAGGAAAGCGATTTAGAGGATATTGGGCTCGAAGAAGTAATTATTGATGGTCCAGTAACAGCTGAAGAGATTGACGGACCTGAAGACACAAATGACCTTGAAATTGATGAGCTAGGTTTAGAAACACTTGACCTTACACCTTCCAAAAAAACGTCTGCCCCAAAAACTGCTACAAAACCACAGATGGTATTTTCCGAATTAACTGATGATTTACTGGAAGATATATAAAGTTATTCGCTTTGGGCGGATGTTTCCACCAGTAAAAAAATAATTTGTTTCACATGACCAATTTATATTTTAGTTTTTTATTAATTTTTAAAGTTGCATTAAAATAAAAATAGCAAATAAAATTAAATTATAATCTATCCACTTTCTGACTGGTATAAATGCTGCCTGGATATAATAATGACGAATTATTTATGGCTGTTGAAGGTTTCACGGCAGGTTCTCACAATAGATCAGATGAAGCATTTACAGTAACTGATTTAGAACAATTTAGAATGGATAGTTTTACAAATAATAATGAAGAAGAAGTAGCATTAGAAGAAGAAGATGAAGATATACCAGCACCATCTACTTCTAAGCCACCTACTACAACTAAGTATATTTCCAAGAAAAGCAAAAAACTAGATACTGAGAGTAAAAAGTCACCAACTACAACGGGACCTACAACTACAAAGTCTAGCACATCATCTAATTCAGCTAATTCTGTTATTTCAAGCACTACAACTACAAAATTTGACCCACGAGGTAATCCCAATAAAAAAAAAGTAATTACAACTACAACTACAACCAAAGCACCAACTACAACCAAAGCACCGTCAACATCAACTAAAGCCAACAATAATTCAGCTTTTCGTAACCTAGAACCATATGAAGACGAAGAATCTGGTGATATGGTATCTGATATGGAAAGTTCTCCTGTTCTAGAAACAACTGAAGAGGAAGACCCTGAAAATCCAACTGATGATAGGGGAATGTCAGATGAATCTCCAACAGATGAAGAAGATGCGCCTGTTGTTGAAGAAGATGAAATGAATGGGTCTAATCAGATTGAAGGATTCACGGGATCTATGTTTGCACATGAATCATGGCTCAAAACATTTTTAAAAGCACTATTGCTTACATTCATTGTGTTTGTATTAATGCATCCAAATACAGGTAAAATAATAACTAAATTGACAGGCAAATTTGGTGTATATAAAGAAATATTAATATCAGGATTATTCTTTGTTCTTGCATATATTATTATTATAGCATTCTAAACAAAGTATCTTGATAATAATAGTATTTATGAATATCTGTTTTAATTTTTTAACGTATAAATAATATTAATTATGTATAAATAGATAGTGGGTAAAAATGCAATCATCACAACAACAGCAACAAATAATTATTGAAAGTATGGGTGAGGGTGAATCTGACAGGGCAGATATACAAGTTGTTGAAGGATTTACTTTAAAGACTGATTTGATTCTCAAGTCAGTATTGGTAGGTATGTGGTTTTATATTATAAATAATCCTGTTGTAAGTCATACATTATCACGTAATTTCAGGTCATTGGTTGATATTAATTTATTACAGGCTGTTATATTTGCTATTGGATTCTATGTTATATTTCAATTTATATAACAGTGATTTTCAATAAACACTAATATTTACAATTAATAAAAGTATAAATATTATAAACAAACCCTAGCTAAGATGGATGATTTATTGAGTTTATTTATTGTAGGTGCATTGGCATTAATGGCTCTTGTTGCACTTATTAAGGCTGACACATTCGCGGGAATATTAACTGCATTTGCATTAATTGTAATTACCACATACATCACTATTTATGTATATTAATTACTGTAACCTAAAATATCATCATAAATGGATGATTAAAAAATATCCTCTAAAAGCCTATTGCGTTTATCCTCTAAAAGCCTATTGCGTTTATAAACGCACCGGCTTTTAATTGAGGAACTCACCTTACTACGGCAGATTTTGGGGATAACCCAAAATCCTAGCCGGTTTAGTAAGGATATGTAATAAAAATTGTTTTTTAGTTTAAATATTTATTTGTAAAAACTGACAATACATTCATATCAATTTACACATACATAAAATATCGAATACCTCTCATTGTAAAAATGGCAACTGCAACTAATACTGAAGTTTCTATGAATCAACCATTTAATGATTCTAACTATGTATTTCATCTGTGGACTAGTAAGACTGATATTCTTAAACACCTAGCTGAACTCCTCCGCGATTTACTCACTGAAGGTAATCTTGAATGCACACCTGAAGGTATCCGTATTATGTGTCTAACAGTTGACAAGACCAGTTTAGTGCATATGCGGCTTAAATGTAAACCACAGCAAAATGGTGAAAAATCAACAGGGTTTGAGAAATATACTTGCAAAGAAACACTCAATCTTGGTCTGCACATGGAAGACTATTTCAAGATTATTAAACTTGTTGAGAAAAAAGAAACTATCCGGTATTTTGTAACTGATGATAACCGCACTGAACTAGCAATTCAACGTATTAACCAAGAAGAGAATATTTGCAATACCAAATATATAAAACTCATGGACATTAATACCAAGCCTATGAATATTCCTGATATTGTATTTGATAACGTAATCGTAATGAATAGTGCTAGGTTTCAGAAAATTTGCAAGGAAATCGGAACATTTAGTGATCTAGTCAAAATTAAGAGTATTGGTAAAACTCTGTATTTCAATGCTCATAAGGCGAATGTTAAACAAGAAATTATGATTAAACCCACCAATACTGATACTGGTATGGAATTTGAGGTTTGCAAAAACACTAATGATATTATCGAAGGTGTTTATAAACTCCAATATCTTGAAAGCTTTAGCAAATGTGCTAATTTTAGCCCAACCGTAAAGATTTTCCTACAAAACGATACACCACTTATTATTGAATGTGAAATAAGTGATCTAGGTGTAATCCGCCTTTGTATCAACAACATGGAAACTGAATAATTTAATTGTTTAACACCATATTATGTTTGCGGGTTGGTTCTCTTTTGCATTTTAATTGATTATTTGTAATTACATTTTACTAATTTATTTGGATACAATGGGATACAATTGAATATAATTGAATATAATTGAATATAATTGAATATAATTTGAATACACAAAAAAAAATAAAATAGAAATAAAATTTAATCAGTTGTGGTAGATTGATGAGATTTATATAGCCGGGGTGAATTATTAAAGTTACAATTAACCGGCATTTCAAGTGTGTTCGATTCAATATCTGATGGATTGTCTCTAAGCCAAACTTTCAAAATGTTATTTGTTTTTTTTGGACTAATACTTATACCATTAAATCCATATTTATCAAAAATGGGGTTCAATTCACCAGTAACAAACATCATGCACATATTTTCCCATGCAGCAAGAACATCTTCCTTCTCAACTTTCCAGGTAAAGCATCCGCCATCTCTATTAATAGGGTCTTCCCAAGTTGGTTTAACCCCCTGTCGCATAATGAAAAACATGCCATTTAATAGCATTTTTGGTCTAGTATTAATAGCCATTAGAAGTGTTAGGAATTCATCAACTGTATTAAAGTTGAATATTTCATGATAACTATCGATAGACCAGTCTACATCACTAGAACTATGAAACCATAATGTATATGTTTCCTGGAACACAGCAGATAGCTGTGAATTTAATTTGCTACTTTCATTGTCATTTTCAATATTCATAGACATTTTATATATTTATAGTATATTATATGTATAAATAAAATTTATGTTATTTAGTGTGAATTATGGTTTACTAATATTTATTTGTATTAATATTAATTAGTGTATGTTTAAACTCATATTAAATACCCAGCTGATATTTTATATTTTAAGAATTGTATTAAGTCTAATAAAAAATATTAAATATTAATAAACTATCTATAAAATTATCTTTTAAGATGAATCCACTAATCCCTTTATTATTTATAGTGCTTCTTGCAGTCATATATGCAGGTATGGTTAAGGATAGCACTAATCGATTACTAGCACTTTTAGCAATTCTAGTAGCAGTCCTCATTTTCTGTTTCGTAACTCTGTTTAGATCATCTAAAGGTCGTTCAGGGACAGAAGGATTTATTGGTGGGGCACCTATAGATTATGTAATGGGGCAAACTTTGGTTCCTGGAAAGGCTGATCTCGCTGTAGGATGTGACGGATATGATTACAATCAAGCAGGTAAGAAAGGCACAATTATTCCTAAAACCGGGTTTTATGATGGATTAGTTCTTGACCCTCGTATGAAGAATAAAGATTATACACTTTTAGCACCTAACAATGTAGCTTATCATAGTCCCGTAGGTGATGCATATGCCCTCAAACCAGATCCCGTTGAAACAGCTGACTTCCCAACTGTCGATGGTCAACCTGGTTCACCAAAGCAATTATCAATATTTGCATATAATAATGTTAGTCCTTATTGCTGCCCTAGCACATATAGTAGTGACCGTGGATGTGTATGTATGACTCCTAAACAATATGATTTTATTAATCGCCGTGGTGGTCAAAAATCATATAATGGAAATCCGGATATGTAATTTAATACAATACCTAGTAAACATAAATTATAAAAATATAGTATTTAAAAATGGAGAAAATGCAAATAAAAATTACCAAAATTGATTTTTTATATATAAATTATTATTATTATAACACTCAACCAATAAATTGATTTCTTTAATACATTTCACTTACATTACTTCTTCTTCATCGGAAATATGGGTGCGTGTGAAAGTAGCAGTGCACAACAAGTGAATAAGTTTGCAGGTATTCTGCAACAACATGAGATAAATAGTATGGCACGGAAAATCACGGCTTCATTGAAGAAGCGACTCAAGAATGACAATAACAACCATGTAATTCATTTTCTAAGGGAATTTGATTTGAATGAGATGTTTGTTCGAAATTCAAAGAATGTAGAAATGATACTAGCAGAAGTTGTTACACTATTCAGAACTAATAGTAGTATGCGTATTGTCACATGGCGTGATACTAGATATCCAGATGATATGCCTCTGAATTTTAAGCTTGCAGTATTTGAGATTCTGATTTACAATCGGGATCTATCAGTTAGCAGGCTGTGATACATGACGTAGGGGTATAAAAATAATCTACAAAATTAGCAATACATACCAAAAGGTGGTGCTAGGTCTTCTTTTGATTTTATTTTTAATAGCTTATCAATTATTTCTTTATTAAGTTTTAGCGGCCACTTAATACCTAATTTAAGTTCTGGGATACTATCTAATATACTATGAATATTATGGCATTCGTCACCTGTAATTTTAAGAATATTTAGTTGAGCACATATTTTTTCTATTCTACGTTTAATTTGACGAACACCATCTTCCTTAGCAGTTTGGTTATTATAAGTTATTATATATTCTAAGCACTCGTCATTAAATATTACATCAGGTTGTGGTTCGCTGTTAGTTGTTGAGCTAGGTTGAGAATAAAGGCAATATAACTTTAGTAATTCAGGTAACAAATAATCCCTGGTAATCCGCATTTTTTCTTGGAGTGTAAATCCTTTGACATAGATTAATTCCATACGGTCTAATAGAATTGGGTTAACCCTAGTGATATCATTGAAACTGAATACGAATATGGATTTACTCAAATCAATATTAACATTACCTAGATATTTATCCTGGAACATATTATTTTGGCTAGGATCAGTTAGGTGGATGAGTAAATTGGCGATTTCCTCGCCTTTGCGGGTATCACTTACTTTGTCCAATTCATCGAAATAAAAAATTGGGTTCATACATTTGGATTTTTTAAGCAATTCAACAATTTTACCAGGTGTAGAGCCTTCATATGTATAACCATGTCCATCTAAATAGCTAGAATCAGTTGCACCGCCAAGTGATATGAAAGCGAATGGTAGCCCGAGTGCCTGGCTCATACCCTCCTTAATAATAGTAGTTTTGCCGACACCGGGAGGGCCATACACCGCAAAAACATTACCTGATTTCTGGGGGTTAGTTATCATCTTGCTAATAATCTGGATAATAACATCTTTAGTTTCATCTTGGCCATAAATAACACGGTTCATACATTCACGTGCATTTTTTAAATAGCTACCGACCATCGCTGAATTAACATTAATATATTTGTGCTGACCCCATGGTATATCCAGAAGTGTATCTATCCAATTCTTCAGTTTATAATATTCCCCTGTCCCTGGTTCACTATCCTCCAGTTGATTAGCCTTGTATAGCGCAATATTCTTAGCATAGTTCTCCAGGTGTGATGCTAGGATACGGAACTTATATGGCTTATCGCTTGTGTTATTAGTTTTTATATATTCCAGGCTCTTAATAATTTCTTTACGGGTAGGCTCAGGTGTGAAAAGGAAATGCTCTAAATCACTTGTTTCTTTAGTTGATTCTGCAGTTAATGCTAGGTATTCCTGTGTCTGATTTTTTAGTTGAGTTGTCTTTTTTTGTGTAAAACCTTGGTCCTTACAATATTTAGCCACAAATCCTAATGGGTCGGCTTTCATAAGGGCCTTATTGATGATTGATTTAACAAACTCCTGGTCTGCAGTGCCATTATATATTTTGGCTAGTTGTTCTTTATTTATGGGTATAGCTATTTGTTGCCTTGGGGAATCTGATTGGTAATGTCCGGGACTTTCTGAATTATAAGATTCAAACTCTTGGTCTTCATCACATTCTATCTCATCTTCCTCATCACAACAGGTGGGTTTTTTTTCGTGGTCTGATGTATGTTTAGTTGCTAACCTAGTCGAGAATCTTGTTTTTTTAGTTGGTGGTATGTTAGCCTTATGTTTTGAAGACACCTTATCCGTAGATGTATATTCGGTTTGATATTTACGCATCGCATCATTTAATTGTTGAGTAAATTTAGCTAGAGCTGCTTTTTGGCCCGGTAATGCATGGCTAAATTCTTCAGTATCATCTTCACCGGGATTGTATTCGGGATCAGATTGGTCTGATTCTGATTGTTCATAATTTGCATGGTTTGTGTCTAACTCATCATGGTTTGTGTAAACATCTTCTGAAATAGAATTAACCAATTCAAATAATTCATCGACATCTTCAGATACCCTAGATGTGTCACTAGATAGAGTATGTGTCAGCTTTTCAAGCGCCCTGATTTTTTTGGTTTGCTTTTTCACTAGTTTTTTTAGTTCAAGAATTTCACGTTCTAAGTTCATTTTATCTTCTTCCTCTTCAATGAATTGTTCTTCTAGGTCGTGATGCTGATAAGGTCGCTTTCGCGAACTGGATTGATTATTATTAGAGCTCAAGTTTTTTTCTTGAGGAGTTTGTGTTTGGTCCGGCATTTCCATCCTAGCTATACTTTAATTAGTGTAATGCTTATCGGGTTATTAGTGAGGTGTGTAATTTATGTAATTATAAATTTATTTTAAGGATGTATCTTTAATTTTGGATTTAGGGCGCACATCTTGTAGGATACAGTTTACGCGAATATGAATTTTAATTTGATATTTAGCTATTTTTTATACAGCATTAGTTTTACTAGGTTATAATAAGCTAGAAAAAATTGTTTTCATTCAATTAATAATTAATCAAATTAAAAATAAAAAATATATTGTAATAGACCAAGAAAATGTTTACTGCCACTAATCAACAACACGAACTAAGCACAATTAAAAATATTCAACTATGCGTGTTAAGCCATGAGCAGGTAAAAAAAATGTCGGCAGTTGAAATAACTGACGGAACATTCTATGATAGCAATGGTGACCCTAAACTCAATTCACTATTTGACCCACGGATGGGTGTTATTGAGCGCGGGCCTATTTGCAAAACTTGTGAACAAGATTATATCTTCTGTCCCGGACACCCCGGGCATATTAATTTGGCACGGCCCATTTTTAATACACAATTTAGCGACCGGATAGTCAAAATATCCAAATGTATTTGTGTCCGGTGCAGCAAACTTCTAATTAATAAAGACCATCCCCGTGTAAAAAATATTTTGAAGAACACCCGGACATCTTATGCAGCCCGGTTTGAGAAAATATTCAAACTTATCACTGCTAGTCTTAAGGTTAACAGATGCGGGACTATGGACGATAATGCCAACCCTATTCTAAATAATCATGGTTGTGGTGCTATTCAACCTAGTAAATATGTTGACAATCTACGGCAAGGGTATCTAACACTGGAGTGGTATGTCGAAAGTGGTGCAAGTGACGCTGCAGTTGAAGGTAATGTATACCGCCAAACTATGAATCCCGATTTGGTGCTCTCACTTTTCCGCAGGATTAGTGAAGAAGATTCACTAGTGCTCGGGTTTCATAAAAGTTGGTGTCTTCCACATTGGCTTATTATGCAAAGTGTCCTAGTTGTCCCTCCTGCTTGTCGTCCTAGCGTTCGGCAATATAACGGTCAGCGTAGTGAAGATGATATCACACATAAGTATTATGACATTGTCAAATATAATAATGAGCTGAAGGAAATGATGGCTAACCCCAATCCTGTTCCTGAAGAACATTTGGAATACAAGACTATGACCCTACAATTTCATGTCAGCACTTTAATGAATAATGAGGACAATAAGAACCCTGGGCAGGCACTTACGCGTGCATTCCGACCTATTAAGGGTATTACTGAACGTCTGAAAGGCAAAGATGGTCGCATCCGTAATAACCTTATGGGTAAACGTGTCGATTTCAGTGCCCGTTCAGTGATTAGTCCTGATGCAAATATCCGGATGAGTGAACTTGGTGTTCCTAAAGAAATTGCCATGAATTTGACTTATCCTGAAATCGTATGTAAATACAACATTAATGAGATGTATAAACTCATCCGGAATGGCAATAATGTTTATCCGGGCGCTAAAAGCGTGAAATATGCCAAAACTGGACGTATCCGATTGCTAATTGATGCAAATGTGGATGAAATTGTCCTAGAATATGGGGATGTAGTTAACCGTCACTTGCGTGATGGCGATTATGTTCTCTTCAACCGTCAACCTAGTCTTCACAAGATGAGTATGATGGGTCACCGAATTCGTGTTATGTCGGGCAAAACGTTTAGGTTCAATCCTGACGTTTGTAGTCCATATAACGCCGATAAACTCTAAATTTCCACTCAAACGGGATTTTTGGAATCGATGTCGGCAACAGGGGGCGTGAAAAGCGTGCTACCCCCTAGTGGTTTCTTTGGAAACTGCAAGACACCTTAATAACGGGGAGTCCCTTATAGCCTTAACTACCATTTCTAATAAGTAATTGTTAGAAAGAACACGGTTAATAGCCGTTGTGTTGCATAACACAGATGATTTGCTTTACGGTAAATCATCCCAAAGGTAATAACGTTAAGGATTGGGTAATCCGTGGGTAAATTAGCCTCATTCCGATATGCTAGGAATAGGTTAATCCCGCAACGACTGCAGGCTTTGGATTTACAAACAAGTAATATTGTATGTAAATCTTCTAAGTAAACGGGTGTCGGTGGACTATGATGGATTAGCAATCCTGAGTCTGCTTAAGATATAGTCTAGCCTCTTTGGGAAACCTTAGAGTTCGAGCGTTCGACGGAGATTTGTAATGTGCATACATCTTGTCTCCAACAGGGAGCGTTAAAAGCGTGCTACTCCCTAGTAAACAAATCAAAAAACGATTTAAATTTATAGTGATATATAAAATTATACCAATTAACTAACTATAACTCCAAAAAAAATAATAATAAAATGACTATTAAACAATGTTCCGTATGTAAGATTGATTTTGAATATAATCCAAAGACACGACATGCTAAATGCCATGAATGCCATTTAAAGAGACGGCGTGAAATAATGCATTCTAAAAAACCTGACCTAGCAGAAAATACTAAATTAGATGCAGAAGGGAAAAGAAAATGCAGGCGTTGCAACACAATAAAAAATAAACCAGATTTTAGAAATAATAGAAGGGTTTGTAATGAATGTGAACGCATAGGTTATCGTGAATATATTAAATCAGATAGAAAGATTGAAAGTAATGTTAAATTTATAGCTACCGTAAAAGGAGATATCGAACCATTGAAAGAATTTTATAAGGAAAGGAATGTAGAAATTCCGGATACTATTACTCCAGAAGATATAAGCAAACTTCCAGAAGTTAATAGTAAAAATAAACGTGTATACCGCAAAAAGGAACCAAAATCTAATCGGAAGGTTATGACACCACGAACAAGGAAATTGGTAAAAGCATGTCGGACACGCCTTAAAAGATTCTTCAAGACAAAATTCTACAAAACCTTAAATTGTATAGGTTGTGACAGTGAATTTTTAAAGAAATGGTTAGAATTCAACTTAACCGATGATATGACATTGTCAAATCATGGTGATTTATGGCATATAGATCATGTATTACCAATTTCTCTATTTGATTTGACAATAGATAAAGAAAAAACTATATGTTTTCACTGGTCTAATTTGGCACCTTTACATAGAATTCAAAATATGGCAAAAGGCAATCGTATAGATATGGAACAATTAAAAAATCACATTGAGTCATTAAAAAAATTTATTATTAAAGAAAATATATCACTTGAATCGAAATATTTTGATTTGTTTGCGAAACACCTTGATGCGGGGACACCCTTAGAGCTTTAACTACTATTCTTATGCAGAAATGTGTAAGAAGACCACGGATAATAACCGTACACAATAGTAATCAATGTTAAAGATTGGGTAATCCGCAGCGCCAGTTTCTTCCCTTCATCGCTCTTTTCACAAAAGAGCACAAAACTTCAGTTAAAAGGAGTAATGCTAGAAGAAAGAAACGCGTTCATCGACTGAACGGGTGTTGGTTGGCTATGAAGGACTAGCAATCCTGAGCCGGCTTAAGATACAGTCAGGCCTCTAGGGAAACTTAGAGGGTGTTCGTCAGAACGGCCTTAATTGGCTATTCCGGAGATGAATATGCACGTTCCACAATGCATTCAAACAGGTATGGAATTGAAATACCTTACCGCAGTGCCAAATCACTTTATTAGTCCTAGCACTAATAAACCAATTATTAAACCTAGTCAGGATAACTTGCTAGGTGCATTCCGGCTCACAGCCGATGATGTTCTCCTTACACAAGCCGATGCACTTCACTTACTTGCCGGCACAGAAGCATTCAAAGGAGTTCTACCCGAACCAGAAATCCGCGAAGGTAAATATATTCGTTGGACAGGTAAACAAATTTATTCAGTTATCCTGCCGCCGCTTTCACTTGTTAGTAAACCAGACAATGACCGGCTCAAAAAAGTAATTATTGAAGACGGGATTCTCAAACAAGGCCAAATTGAAGGCGGTAGCAGCGGTAAAATTATTATGGCAATTCACAGCGATTTTGGGTCGAAAGAAACTGAACGTTATATGAATGACCTACAACTTATTGTCAGTCGCTATCTGGTTAAAACCGGGTTCAGTGTCGGTCCTAGTGACCTACTACTTCACTCCGATATCCGTAATCGTAATCATAAACTCATTCAAGAAGCCTTCAATAAAGAAGTCGATTTGGCTAAGAAATTCCACTTGAATATCATTGAAGATATCACAGGGAATATGGCTGATATCTATGAAGCCAATGTTAACAAGATTTCCAAAGCACTTAGTGACGGAATCACCGAAACTACTATGAAGACTATTGATCTGCAAAATCGGGTATATACTATGATTGCATCGGGTGCTAAAGGTAGTGACACTAATATCAAACAAATGATGTGCCTGCTCGGCCAGCAATCAATTGATGGCGCACGTATTCCCATCGGGTTTACTGATCGCACACTACCACATTATCCCCGTTATGAAAACGGAATGGAAAGCCGTGGGTTTATCTCACATAGTTTCTTGGAAGGGCTCAATCCTAAAGAGTTCTTCTTCCATGCTATGTCCGGCCGCGAGGGTCTTATTGATACTGCCGTCAAGACAGCTAATTCAGGGTATCTCCAGCGTAAACTTGTGAAAGCCATGGAGGATCTGAAAACATATTATGATGGTAGTATCCGTGATAATGGTGGCGAAATTATTGAATTCGTCTATGGTGCTGATGGTTTCAATTCTAGCAAAATTGAACAACAGAGCACTGAATTCAAATTGATTACAACTGAGAAACTCTATGAAAACTATATGTTCCGCGAAGCCGAGGATTTCACAGGGTATATGACTAAGAAGGCAATTGACGGTATGAAACGCAAATACCCTGATTGGTTCAAACGCCTAGACGCGTATAACAAGAGCGTCCAAGCGTGTATTGATATCTATCATACTGAAATGACTAAACTCGTTGCAGGGATTGATGATGTTAAACTCTATCACCCTGTTAATTTTACTAAATTGATTAGCAAGGCAACAAGTGTTTTCAAACTCAATGAAATAACTGCTAAGAGTTCTATGACCCCAGTGGATGTCCTAGAGCGAATTGACCAGTTAATCGCCGATTGCTCCGTTGGCCGTCAGCGTAATCACGTATTCGCCACTCTGGTTTATGATTTCCTATCACCCAAACGTGTTCTGCGTGATTATAAAATGACCTCAGAAGCACTTGAGTATGTTTGCACTAATGCCAGGCTTGTTTTCCGAAAGGCTCTGGCTCATGCTGGTGACATGGTTGGTCCAATGGCCGCACAAAGTATCGGTGAACGCACCACTCAGATGACGCTTAATAGTGTCGAATGGGATACTGATATGCTCTTCCTTAAGAATGGCAACGGTCTTGAAATCCAAATGGGTGCATTTATTGATGAGCTCATGGATAAGTATAAAGGAACTGACCGCATTAAGCTTATCCCGGAGAATCGCACTGAATATCTAGAACTCGATCCTGTTGTTGATGGCCGATTTAAAGTGCCTAGCTCTGATAATCTAGGTAATGTCTCGTGGTGCGATGTCACTGCTGTCACCAGGCATTTGCCAGTTGGCGACCTTGTTGAAATTACAACTGAAACCGGTCGCACAGCTGCTGCGACTCAACAGAAATCGTTCCTTATTTGGGATTTTGACCAAGAAAAACTCGTTGAAAAACACGGCAAAGACCTAGTTATTGGCGATTGCGTTGCGGTTACTAATAATTTCCCTGAACCTGACCCCGAGGATGTAATTACTGAATTGGATATGTCGAAGTATTTCCCCAAATCTGAATATATTTATGGGTCTGATTTCCACAAGGCCGGTGAGATATATGATGCTGATACTCGGCCAGTAAAGAAAGGCTTTTGGGCTAGGAATGGTAAGGACTTTACTGTGCCTTATTCTAGGTCTGATGCTTTTATAGATGCTTGGAGAGGTAAGAAGATGGTTCATACTAAGATTGAAAAAGGTTGTGTTTACCCCAAGGTCACATATAAGTCACATTCTAAAATCCCTGAACGAATCCCACTTGATGAGGAATTCGGGTTTATCATTGGCCTTTACCTAGCGGAAGGATGCTGTACAAACACATTCTGGTGTATCAGCAATAAAGATGATGTAATTAAGAAACGCGTTACTGATTGGTGTGATAAATGGAGTCTTTCATACACAGTTAGGATTGTAAAAGACAAAAAGGTAAAGGAAGGAACTAGTGAAGAATACACACTTAAAGGTGAATCACATGATGTAATTATTCACGGTGTCTTTATGCCTAGATTCATTATGAAATGGATTGGAACAGGAAGTGGAGTAAAGGTTGTTCCGCCAGAAGCTTATATTGCACCTAAACCATTTGTCCGCGCACTTATTGATGGTTATATTAGTGGTGATGGCTCTGTTGACAATAAAGTCGGATGTGTTAGCGCAAGCACTGTTTCCAAGAGCTTGTGTTATGGCATCGCGGTGCTTCTTACTAGGTTTGGTATTATGACACAAATATCTGGAAATCAACCTATTAAGCGCGAGTGTGATAGAATAGCGACTGAAGATTGCTTATATAATTATACACTAAATATGCGTAAAGCTGAAAGTATTAAATATGCTAAGCTTATTGGTTGTTCACACCCTGATAAGAAGGCTAGGCTAGAAAAAATTACACTTGCTGAAACAAAAAAAACAAATAAAGGAAAACCTTATAATCCACGTGCTGACGTGATTTTAGACAAAATTCAAAGCATAAAATTCAAAAAATCTAAGTGGGAAAATGTTTATGATTTAACAGTTCCTAAAACGCTAAATTTCAGTATCTTGAATGGAATTGCCGAAATTGATACGTTTCATTTAGCGGGCGTGAGTGAAAAAGGTAAGGTAACTCAGGGTGTTCCGCGTTTGAACGAGGTTTTGAAGGTAACCAAAAAACCTAAGAACCCGAGTAACATAATATATCTCCGTGGTGAAGAACGGTTTGACCGCGACCATGCAGAAAAGGTGAAGAATAGCATTGAACAAACCAAGATTGGCGAAATTATTAAGGGCGACCCGACATTCTATCTGGAACCTACTAATAAGATTCAAGGTGCTATCCCCGAAGACCGCGATTTCCTCAAATTTTATGAGGTATTCGCGGAGCTGGATGGTGCACTGGCACAAACAGCTAAAAACCCATGGATTATTCGCATGGAATTCGACCGCAAGGAAATGATTTACCGGAATATAACCATGGCTGACGTGGAAATTGTGCTGAAGATGATGTTACCTGATGCAACAGTTATGTATAGTGACGATAATGCTGGGAAGATGGTTTTCCGCATCCGAATGCCGTTTGACAGCCGGGAAAATGTTGAAGATGATTACAAGATGCTTCGTCTCAAGGCTAACGACCTTAAGAATATTATTATTAAGGGTGTGGATAGCATCCAGAAGGTATATATTAACGCGCCTAGCAAGGACTGTGTCGTTAAAGGGAAAGGATGCCGTGGCATGTCTAAAGTAGGTGATACATATGAAGTCAAGGAGGAATATTCACTTACAACTGATGGTGCTAATCTATTCGACTTGATGATGCGCGATGATATTGATGCAACTAGGTGTTATAGTATTGACCCCAATGAGATGAACCGCATTTTCGGTATTGAAGCCGGTAAATTCATCGTCGAACAACAATTCCGCGAAATTCTGGCAAGTTCAGGTGCTCCAACTAGCCCCAGGCATATTGGACTCCTAGTAAATAAGATGGCGCATAGTGGTGATTTCATGAGTGTTGACCGCTTTGGTATTAACCGTGAAGATATTGGGCCACTTGCCAAATGCAGTTTTGAGAAGACACCTGATTTGCTCAAAGATGCAGCGCTTTTCGGCGAGGTTGATCGTCTAAAGGGTATTAGTGCCAATATTATGGTTGGCCAAATCCCTGAATGCGGCACTGGTAGTGTCAAGGTATTCCTAGATGAGGTTTATCTGGTTGAAGAACTCAAGAAACGCGGGATTAAACCGGATGAACCTACCACTGAACTTGAAGTTGCGGATGTCTTTAAAGAATTCCAACAGAAGATTTGCGTGGGTGCTGATGACCAAATCCGTATGAATATCCAGGCATTTGAAGCTGATAACTTGAATCTCAGCCAAATACCTGAGGTGTTTGTTGAATAATTCAATATTGACGGTATTATTGCTAATTCTGTTTTTTTGTATTTTTTTATAAAAATTAATTGAAAAAATAAATTATGCCAAGTATTCCCATATTCGTTGTGCTAGGACAGGTCCCAGTTTCCGGGTCTTACCAGTTGAAGTCCGGATTTCTGTCGATGCCAGATTTGCAATCTTGGATTCTTTAGTGTCAGTGCCGCCCTCAGTAAGTTGAAGAGACCGGACCAGTTGACTAATTGACCCACCGTATCCAGCCAGAATTTGGTCGCATAACCCGGCACTAATTCCTGGAATGATTGATAACATAGTTTTATGGCAAAGTTCGCGGGTCATATTATCACCTTTCTTGGTTTTAATACCACCTATGACAGCACGTGTATAGTCATCACTGACTGCACCTAGTGCAGCAACATCATCTCTCTCGCTACCGCCAACTTGCACACTAGATTCAGGGTTAGGAACCACACTAGTAGATAATGGTTGTTGGCCACGCGGTGTTATAATTATTTGCCGGATGGTGTTATCCGCAACACCCAAATTATTTCCATCAGGACTATTAGTGACAGCTGCTGTGCTAGGATACTGTTTATTGGATTTCAAGTTGTCGGGTATTAAATCATTAGAATCGCGGATAAGTCGGTCAGCCAATCGGGTAATAAACCGGGCACCTTCTGCCATTGATAATACACGGATAACAGGTATATTATCCCGAAGTGTCATACTAACCCAACTACCATAAAATAATGGCGCAGTTTGGTCTTCAGGTGCACTACCAGATTCCACTAGATATATAAATCGAGTGGGCCAAATATTCTGTGAACAAGTAGATTGCAACCGGAGTTTCTGTTCTTTATAGCGCCCATCCTTAACACTTGCAATTAGGTCAGCATAACTTTTACGCTCAATGATTAGTTGTCGCAATGTTTGACCTAAATCGCCGATGACCAATAGATTTATGTCACCTACTTGGAGATTGGCAGGTGTTGATAATTCTAATTCTGATTTGCCGGAATTGGTAATTATTGGTCTCAACAAATCTAGGAGTGCACGTTCACGATAATCTAATTGTATTTGTATTTTAACAGGCATGATTAATTGGTGTTTTGTGTTGATTTTGTTCTTGAATCTATTATTAAATAATAATAATGAATAGTCTTTATCCTTACAAATAAAAACAAATATCATACCATATTACATTTTAATACAAAAACCAAAATATTAACCTAGCTTGCCAATTACAATGCTAGGTTGTTAAATTATTTTTTTTAAAACTTGTTCTACTAAATTTTGTGTTTCATTAGATCCATCTGACCCTAAGTCATCATATAGTTTATCATTAATTGCCAATGTATCCTTTACATAGTCAGCAGATTTACGACTATCCAATGGGACAAGCATATGATTATTTACCACATCTAAAAATTTTTCTAATTCAGGCGATACTATTTTTTGGCTTTTTGGGTCATTTAGTAATTTCAGGAATAATAATCCTATGCACCAAATATCATATTTTTGAGACCCATCAAAATCAGTGGGACCATTAGGTTGATACGGGTCAATATTGGATAACATCGGTAAACATGTATTCAAACACCCGAACCCGAAATTTGTATATTTTACACGTAATGGTAAATCATCTTCCGTATGCCAAATATCTTTTTGTTTTTCCGATTTTATGTCTACTGTTGAGTTTGTATCTGTTTTTAATTCAATTAATATACTTCCTGCATTTATTTGTCTATGACATATACCTAGTCGATGCATCTCAGTTAATCCAAAAACCATTTGATATATTAAATACTTAATAAGTGAAATCCGTTGTGGGGTATTAAATGTGGGAAAACTAATTGTTTCAATAACTTTATCGAGTGTTGTTGCTGAAAATCGTGGAAATATAGTTATTATGAATTCTCTAGTAATTGCTATGCCTAGACATGGATTGATATACCTGACAGCTACCTCATGTTGTTGAAGTCTTTTAATTAATTCTAGTTCGTAATCTAATTGGTCCATATTTTCTGTTGAGTATTCAATGCATTTACAAATATAATTTTTTTTTGCTTGGTTTGGATGATTTATTGCATATACCACTCCATTTATGCCTTGTCCTAATAATTCTAATCCTTCTATTACCTTTGTATTTCTATTGGTATTATTTGTAATTAGTTTATCGCTGTCACCAATTATAGACCCGAAATTTTGTGCTAATAGTTTTTGTAATTTTGGTATTGAAATATTATTGGTTGCAGTTGTATTGACAGCTTGCTCTTTAGTAACTAAGTTTGTATTTAAAAGATTTATTATCTTGGGCAAATTATTTGCTGTTTCCATTGTTATTTATTTTTTAATGAACATTATAATATATAATAAAAAAGTTAATAAATATTTATAGTTTTTTAGTGGTTGTAGTTACAGGACGATTAAGCGGTTGTATTGGTGATTTGAATGTAATTTTTGGTGCGGTTGTTGTTGTCGCACCGCTTGTTGTTGTCGCTCCGCTTGTTGTAGTCGCTCCACTGGTTGTTGTTGTCGCTCCGCTTGTTGTTGTCGCACCGCTTGTTGTTGTAGTCGCTCCACTTGTTGTTGTCGCACCACTAGTTGCTGATCTAGTAGTAGTAGTTGCACCGCTTGTTGTTGTCGCACCACTAGTTGCTGATCTAGTAGTAGTAGTTGCACCGGTTGTTGTTGGTCTAGTAGTAGTTGTATTAGATAGTCATATACTAGTAGATGGGTTAGTAGTAGATGGGTTAGTAGTAGATGGGTTAGTAGTGGTGCTAGGACCACCCATATATCCGGTATCAGGGCAATCAACATATTCGCGATAAACAAATTTGGGCATTATACTTCCAACATTAGTAAGCCGCACTTCTGCTTCAGTCTTGGCAATAGTCCCATCTGACCCGATTTCAAGTGCAAAAATGGGTGTGCCATGGTCCATAATACCTATAGGTAATTCACGAGTATTAGGACTGCTACCCGGGCAAACAGTGCGACATTGACGCATATCATAGACAGGTGCACGCCATTCACTAGGTGGTAAATAAGACATCCCAGGAATGAATGACCCGTTACTTAATGTCATAGAATCGACCTGATTTGCACGCCGGCGTTCTTCAGCATATGGTTTATTATAATCACATGCAGCCTGTTTTTGATTGCCAAGGGTATTGGTATTATTACGTAAAAATGTTTCCATCCAGCTATAAGCATCGCTATTAGTGTTACCACCATTTTTAGCGTCACCGGTATTCCCGAATAATTCATCGCTAGGCTGCAAATATTCACTTATTGTGCTCTGTCGGAGATTAGATGCAGATAGATTATTAAATGGACTTGTTGCAGCCGGGCCTGCTACATAATCAGAGCCCTTTGCAGTTGGCCTGACAACTTCTAGGTCGACACCATTTAAGATAATTTGCGGGTTGAAAACGCTGCTAGTTCCATTAGTATCCGATTGTTTAATGTCCGCAAACATATCTGCGACTTTGGGCTCTAATCCAGGTAATTCATCTTTTTGCCCGGCTTCTGAAAATTTCTGGATTTGTGAGTTATCAGTGAACTGAACCGGACCACTAGGTTGTGGCTCACGGTTAGAACTGCTAAGTGATTTATTAGCAGCAGTTCCAGGAGATATATCATCAGATTCAGCAGCGCGTTTTTCACTTTCTTCATCTATTATTTCTTGTGGGTCAGGCATATTTACTTCAAAATTTTCAGAGAACCGCTTACCACTGCTTACGTCCATTAATTGCACTAGGTTAGAATAGCGTAGACAAATGGCTACCACTAATACATAACATGCTACTAAAACACCTTTTTCAGTCCAACCCGTTTTTTTCGATAAGTTCTGCCATGTGATATAAACAACGACTGTTGCAATTAAAATCACTAGGACTGGTAATATAACACTGCTTGCCATTTATTATTTATTTCCCAAAGTGGCTGATATTTATCACGTATGTTTTATTATACTTTGAGTTTCTTTTTTACAAGGTTTATCGTCTTATTTTATCAAAAATAATAGACTAAAAAGTAATCAAACAGGCCATGCACCGTAAATCAAACAGATTCAGTGGTCCCAAATAGTTTGGTCATCATATCATTTGTAATACTTAAATCATTTGCTTCTTGGAAATACTTATCAAATTCAGCTAAACTAGCTGGTGTGAGTATAACATCTGCTTCATTCTGGCCAGGGTTACGGCTTACAGTATTGGCGATTTGCTGATTATAATACCTGCGGAACCGTTGTAGCCCATCGGCTGAACCTAGCTGCGGCATATCTTTACTAAGCTTATCAAACATACAGGTTTCTACATCATAATTTACCAGTTCCGGTGTGTCCATATTAGTCAACGCATCATTAATCCTACGGAGGTAACCATATGTATCTGAGCCTAGACCTGCAGCATAAACATCTGTTTTAATTTTGGATTGGTTAAGCCCAACCAATAATTCTGGCCGTAAATTTTCTAAGTCAGCTGTGGTTAATTTATCTACATCAGTATCTGTCTTGGTCTTACTGGTGCCCTCTTTATTTTTTTTGTCTGATTCGGTATCATTGTCGCTCCCAAATATTTTGTTAAATGCACATCTACCTACCCAAAAATTGGGGTTGGCAGTTTGTTTATTACACTCGCGTTCGTAACTTACAGTTGGGTCAGCCAGGTTAGTAACACGTGTTAGTGGTATTGGCTCTAATTGAGGACAACCATGTGCAGCAAGCCAATCAAATGCACCGGCTTGTGTATCAAATACCATAGGGTTAGTGCGGCCGTCTAACATACGGTTGTTCCAGACAAGGTAGTATTTGGCACCATCAGTAGTCATGTAATCCGGACATTGCTCAGGTATTTGAACATCATCTACGGTTACTATGAATTTTTCAAGTGCACCACCTTTGAGTGAGCAGAATAGCACACCTGTAATTAGTATAACAAATATTATTAATCCTACAATGGTTTTATTTCCTATTGTCATTATCAGTGCAATTGTGTTTTATGTAATTACTTTTATCTTGTGTGTAAGTATTTATTAATTACTGCGGGTTTTTTTCTGGGTTCCTAGCATTGCTTTGTTTGGTGTCAATGTTATTTTTTTAATGGTTTTAGTAGTTGTGCCTATCAGTTTTTGTGTATGTTGTGGAGTTAGGAACTTGATTTCTGGCCATCCACTTTTTTTGTCTAAATGAATTTTAGTTAATTCTGGGTATAACTTATGCAAATATTCGGCTGCACGGTGTGCATTGGCACGCCTGCCACTAGTCCGCAAACTGGCTTGCATACCACCCATTGTTTTAAAATACCTGGTTTGGACAGTAATATTATTATAGCGGACTACACTACCATCTAGGGTGAAATATTGAAGAGTGCGCTCTACATTTTCTTTTTCATTAGTAGTTAGTTTGAGATCTTTGTCATGCCTATTGATAATACCGAACATGGGTCCAACTATAAATCGTAAATCAGTTGTCTGAGTAGGTGTCATGAAATAGGCGTTGGGCACAGGGTAGATGCCCCAAATATTTGCACCCACTGACCTGCATTTTATGAATGCCTGCAAGAAAAACTGGTGTAAATCTGCAATGGGTTTTAACTTGTTATCTCGGTTGGGTCGTTTCCCAAATGGGCGTTTTTCGGGGACAATCAATTCTAGGACATCATCTATATCATCATCCATTTGGACTATATTAGTGCATGCCGGGAAATAGTCCATAATAAAATTCCTTTGGTTTTTGAGACCTTTTTCACCAATTACAAATTTGAGTGCACTATCACTTAGTTGGAAATTTGGTGGCCTAGCGGTGTTGTAATTATCTAGTTCTTGTTGACTGGCGACGAATACATAAATCTGCACTGGTAGTTTTTGTCCTAAATGCCTAGCTAGGGTAGCTAATGTTTTTTTATATATTATTTCCGGCCTTCTATAGCTAGGTATCGCAATTACATATGGTTCATACCCGGTGTTAGCCTGTTTGTTATGCATAACTGGTCGTGATTATTTAATATTTGCCTAGATATTGTGAGTGTTTGCTAATATTAATGAAAGATTGGTAAAAATAAAGATTGGCGAATCAAGGTGGTCCTGTTTAGGGAGCACCGCCAATTTCAAGAGGACGACGGTTGCCATCATATTCGATAGTTGTGTTATTCCAAGGGCTAACAGCTACTTGAGGGCAGGGAGGGTCACTGCGGAGTTGACGGTTAGCATTGCGGAGGGTTTGTCCTACTGTGTTGATACCAATGTGATAACCAGCTGTTAAGAAGTTTTGGTCAGAGAGAGCACCTTGACCGTTGGGGTTAACCATAGCATAATGGGAGTTGGCATCTGAGGGTAAAAGGTCAACGCTGCTTAGAACATCTTTAGGGTAGCATTCACTGGGCATTTGATTCATGCCAAGAGTATTATCAGCACCTAGCGGTTTGGCAACAGATTCTTGGCCATTTTCGGCAGGGCTGGGATCTTCAAAGCCTTCTTGAACATTTTGGCGGGCTGGGCATCCTGCAAAGCCTTCGCGTTGTTCAATTGGTGATTGAGTATCAAAGCCTTCAGATGACATACCGGGTTGATGACCTACAGTGCCTCCCATAATGTGTGTATCAATGCCTGTAAACATTGGTGTAGTTTCAGGCTGTGTAGTAGAAGCATCCATGTGTTGGGTTGTTGTCGCGCTTCCATGGTGAGGAGCACCAGGGCCTGCAGTAAAATGGTAGATGACATATGCTACCGCAGCAACGACAGCTAAGGCAACAACAATCATGAGCACACGTTTAACGGTAGGATTTTCTAGGAAGGACATTTCTAATAGTTTATGGTTTTCAAATTATTAATATTTACCTATAAAAATTATTTTTTTTTTGAAACATACGACACTATTACGGATGTCCAAAAACAAAAATTTATTTTTAGGTTTTTTAGTTTTCTGGTTTTTTAGTTTTGTCCGATTTTGTTTTATTTTGGTTTTTTGGAAATTTGGGAATTATGAAAATTTCTGATTATAGGATGATTATACCTAGCTGATATCTAATGTGTCTAGATGCCACCTAAAAAGTTCAGCTAGGTTATTAAATAATTCGTTAACATATCATACTATATACGAGACACACATACTAATCACAAGCTTATTGGATGTTAATAATTGGAATTGATGAAGTAGCACGCGGATGCCTAGCTGGGCCTGTAGTCAGTTGTGCTGTCATACTCAAGCCTAATATAATAGCTAGTTGGAACACGGCACAAGATACGCGGCCTAAGATAACAGATAGCAAGAGGATGACTCCACCACAACGCCAAACAGCTAAAGACTGGATTATAGGGCAAACACCCGGTCCTAGCCTAGCTTGGGGATTGGGCAGGGCATCAGTCCAAGAGATCGACGACATGAATATCCGGGAGGCCACATTCCTAGCAATGAATCGGGCTATGGAAGCATGTCTAGGTATGTTATCACGCGACCATCCAGGACTTCGCAGCGAACCAATACAAGTCTGGGTGGATGGTAATGCTTTTAAGGCACTTCCAGATATCGCACCAACTACTATTAATTGGCCGGGTGGGATATCATATCATACTCAGGTGAAAGGTGATTTATTGGTTCCTAGCATTGCTTGTGCGAGTATCCTAGCTAAGGAATTCAGGGATGCTGAGTTGGATGAGTTAGTAGCTAGTAACCCAGATGAGCTAGGTTGTTATGGTTGGGCCACTAATAGGGCTTACGGCACTGCTGACCATTTCCGGGCTATACTGCAAAATGGATTAACTGTATGGCATCGTCTGTCATTTCTAGATAAGCTCCTAGCACCAGGTCGGGTTACCGCTATCCAGGCTGTCAAATAATTTATTGCTAACCTGTAAATAATTAATTATGTCGTCGTCAACCGAATCTTCATCTCCATCTTCATCTCAATCCCAATCACCCTTACTGACAAATACACCTATAAACCAACCAGTTACTACTGCTGAGCATAGCGCCGATATCAGTGGTTTTTTCACAGGTGGGTCAGTCCGAGTAGTATCTGACCCAGAAGGTTATCATGTCGCCCAATTGGCTAATGAAAACAGAGAAGGTGCGCCTGCTAATAAAATTCTGGTGCTAGGTGATTTATTTGATTATACACTAGGCGCCGGTGACAATTTTAATAACTTCGCAACTACCAAGTTAACAGAACTAAGAAATGCAAAAAGCCATTCTTTCGAATCAGTTAAGTATTGTATTGAGAATCCCGGTAAAATTAAAGTATTATTCGGTAATCGCGATTTGAATAAACTAAAACTCCTACCACTAGTATTGGTTACTAATAGTGAAGGTGAGAATATAGGTAAGTATGTAAAATGGTGGGAAGCTGACAATTATGAATTAGGCGCACAAACACTTAAAGATTCCATTGCAAATAATACTTATAAATGGGATATCCCAAGTATGGCTAATTGGAAACCTTTTTGGAAGGCAGATTACAACACTTGTAAGCATTGGGACACTAATAGTCCTAGATTAGTAACTGCTGAAACTGAAAAACAAATGTCATGTTTAGAGCGATTTTACCTTATTTTTGGTCGTGATTGTTTAGAAGGAACCATCAGCGCACAAAATACATTATTTGGTGTTGCTAATGAATGTGGGTTATACGAAAAAATATTTGGCCGATACCAAACCGAATTGAATAACATGATTAAAGATAAAAATTCAATTGGTAACCATTGTATTTTGAATACTGCCACTCCTGAATTAAAATATGCAGCTGAGCAGGCAGCCGCACTCGTGTTCACTGTTTTTGCTGATTCACTTTATGGTGAAGGCAATCCAACTGAAGGCAAACCTTTTACTGGGGTTTTACGTGAATTTTTCAGGTCGGAAAACACATATTATTGCGCATACGCCGAATTAGGTGGAAAGGAAGGTAATGATTTATTAACTTTCAGCCATGGTGGTTTGCGTGAAGAGTTTTTTAAGTGTGGAATGGAACAGGGTCTCGTATCACAAATTTCTAAATCTACAAAGCTAAGTAATATGGTTCAACAAGGAGGTTATATTGGGACAAATGCACAAGTATTAGCTCCTGATGAAATAACTGGACGAATTAATGATTATAATTCACAAATGAAATCTGGATTAATCAAACTAATTGGTGACTACCGGCGTCTTATCGGTGATATTAGCAAAAATGGAGATAAACCTACTGCTGAATTACTATTGAATTTAGTTATTTCGGCACCTTATGCTGCACCAGAAGGTGGTAGTTCATGCCTCCATAAAGATAGCAGCCCAATTAATCCCGGGTTACCCGGGTATAGACTAAAACCTATATGTGTATCTGGTAAAACATTATATCAGTTTGTTGGTCACTTACCACTTGGTTTTGCACCAACAATTGATAAATATACGTCAGGAAGTGATGGATTAGTATCATATGCTATTAATTTGGATGTATCTAATAGTTTGTTTGGGCAATTAGATAAACTAGCGCCCGGTAGTATAGCGCAAAATTATTCATATGTAGAAGTTGTGTCTGATGGTGAATTGAAACTACTGTCGAATATAAATGTTGAGATGGCAGAAAATGCAATAATACCTAGATCTGCAGATAAGAATATAATTATACTTAATTACAATTTATTATCTAATGGTCTGTTTGATGAATTAGAGCCTAATGGTAGTGACTCAGATACATTAACAAAATTTAAAACATTTATTATGGCGTCTACGGTAAAGAATAATAAACCACATACATGGAATAAAGAAGATTGGGAAAAAATAAAAAAATTACCAGTAAACATACACGGACGAACACAAAAAAACAGTATAATTGCTACAATTGTAGCACCTAATTTTGATGTGTATGTTTATAACCTAAATACAAAACCAGAAGAATTTACCAAATTCAAAGGCGGGAAATCTAGTATGCGCCGGATGCGACAACCCAAATCAAAACGCACAAGTAAATGTCGAACTGGTGCTACCAAAATGCATGTCCGGACCACACGAACACTAGTCAAACGTTGCCATCCTAGGAACCGAAAACATACGGCAAGGAAATAAAAAGATTAGATTCGCGCCCACTCTAACAACCTAGCACACTAATTCCATAGCTAGGTTACCTGATTATTTATTTTTGATTTATTGTTTTAGTTTGATAACAAAAACTATTAGTGGCCGGGATAAAAAAATAACTATTAAAATTAAAATAGCCAGAATAAAAGCGAGAATAGAGCAAGAAAAACAAATGAACGGATACATGAGTGAACAAGAAGATATAGACCATACCCAACAAACTGGTGGCGCAGCTAGGAAACAGAAAAAAGCCCGGACAGTAAAACAACGCCTAGCAGCCAAAGCACGTCGTGATGCCCGGAAAGTAATAAAACTATCGGACACTATCCCACATGAGGTCAAAGAGTCCGGTTTCCATTATGATGAAGAAAGCAGTCGGGAAGTCTTAGAAGAAAGCCGCGAGCTAGGTAACCAAACTGATGATGAATTAGAACCCGGCGATGCGTCTAACCCGGTAATAAAACAAAAAAGCATTGCATACCGAGTGGTTGCCAATAAGCGCAAAGGTGGTAAACCTAAAATCCAAATCCGTGGGCTGGCATTAGATTATGATAATACCCAATCACCATTTGTTAATGCCGCTTATTTAGAAAATGGCCGTATAGTTGAAGGTATTCTGGATGCTGCGACCCGTCAAGCTGCCAGTATGCAATCAATCAAACCTCGTAAACAATTGCGTAAACGTAAAACAACTGCTAAAAAACAAACAAAAAACTAAAATTCAAAATTGGTATTCAAATACAATATATCTCTATCCAGCATAGTAGTTGTTGTGCCTAGATGATGAATGGATTATAAATATTGAGCACTCCATCTTTTACGTCACTAATTACAACATTTTTGCTGCCTCTAATACCATTCTGCATCTCAGCTAGGTTAACAAAATATTGACCTACTAAATCCATATGGTCTTTTTCTAATATTGCTATAGTTTTATCTAATTTGGATATATCCATTTGTAATTTAGTAATTTGTTGAGTTACAACATCTACTCCATATACTGGGAGTTGCCATTTTTCACGTTGTAATTGAGCGATTCTATTTTGCATAGCCATTCTTAATTGGATTGCTTTTTGTAATTCTTCTTTAATTTGTTCTACTGTTTTTGAACCAGTTGCAGGGGTCTGTTTAGTTGTTGTAGTTGCTTTAGAAGTAGTAGTGGTTGCTCCAGATGTAGTTGTGGTTGCCTTAGCTGTAGTTGTGGTTGCTCCAGATGTAGTTGTGGTTGCTCCTGAAGTAGTTGTGGTTGCTCCTGAAGTAGTTGTAGTAATATTCTTGTTATTACCAGCTGCATTCTGTTTGGTTGTTGTAGTTGCTCCGGAAGTTGTTGTAGTAATATTCTTGTTATTACCAGCTGCATTCTGTTTGGTTGTTGTAGTTGCTCCGGAAGTGGATGTTGTTGCTCCGGAAGTGGATGTAGTAGCTCCTGAAGTGGATGTTGTTGCTCCGGAAGTGGATGTAGTAGCTCCGGAAGTAGATGTAGTTGCTCCGGAAGTGGATGTAGTAGCTCCGGAAGTGGATGTAGTAGCTCCGGAAGTAGATGTAGTAGCTCCGGAAGTGGATGTAGTAGCTCCGGAAGTAGTTGTGGTAATATTCTTGTTATTACCAGCCGCATTTTGTTTGGTTGTAGTGGTTGCTCCTGAAGTAGATGTAGT
>JACCDO010715728.1_pt1 | contig 35929 bp, 36 predicted proteins | sample 7446101 | NCBI WGS metagenome assembly JACCDO01 (sample SAMN15323440, study PRJNA562643) | freshwater metagenome | isolation source: river surface water | place: USA:Blue River Watershed | collected 2017-08-16 | reverse complement strand
GAAGAAAATGAACGAAATAAGATAATAAAAGAAGAAATGAAGCGCAAAGACTGGGAGTACGCGGCTAAGTTGAACCGGGATTACGAGGCCAAGTTAGCTCGGGAAGAAGCCGCCAGAGCCAAGGCATTTCAAGATCGTATTGATGCATTGAAAGCAATAGAGGCTGCATATGAGAGTCAAGCAGGTAAAGCTATTGCAGCAGAAGCTAAAGCAACCGAACTAAGAACAAATGCAAACATGGAACAGAAACAGCGAGAAGATGCCGAGCGAGAACAGAGGAAAATTGATGCAAGAAACAAAGAAATGGCAAAAAGCAAAGAATTTAATGCAATGTATGACTCACTCACTGGCTTACTCACTCACTCACTCACTCACTCACTCACTTACTTACTTACTTACTTACTTACTAGGTTGATTGAGACAAAAGTGCAGAAGCAGGCAGCGCTACGTCAAGCCGACATTGATATGAGATTAAAATTTGAGAAAGAATCACAATTATTGAAGGAAAAAGAAAGAGAAAAAGCCGAAAAGAAACGGCTACAAATGATGGACCTCAAGACAAAGTTAGACGAGCAAGTGCAGATTCGACGCCAAGGAATCCGCGATAAAGCAGCCTTGTCCGACACTGAAATTGGATTAAATAGAGCTATTATTGAAAAAATTGCATTGAATCCTGATCTTTGTGCTCGGGTAATCGACAAGGTCAAGCCGGCGGCCACGCTGAGTTCCGTTGGCTTCAAGTGGGGCTAGGGTAGTCACGTCTGTACAATATTAATTACATTTTCTTACATATTTTCATCTTTTTTCTCACTGTAAAAATGGCTTGTTAGGGGTAAATGTTGACGTAAAAATTCGAGTAAAAAACGGTCGATATAGTCGTGTGGAATAGACACAATAAACTTGATTCGGTGCTCTTTGCCGTGCACATCCACACGCAATATGTCCTTGCTGGTGGAGGTGTCCGAGCCAACGGATCCCTGTAGCAGGTCCTCCATTGTTTCAACTTTATACAAATGGCTGTAGAGGTCGTTGTTTCCCTCCTTTAAAGCCTTCTTCCTCTGGCGGTTACTAACGGTAACTGGGGTGTCGTTATGGTAGATTATGAAAATTATTGACTTCCAATAATCGAGTTGGAAGTTCAGGAGGGCGGCGTACTCACGCAAGAATTTATGAAATTTAGTAAGAACATGGTACTCCTCGACGAGAGACAGATCCTGGGGGAGTGAATGAATAAGTGAGTAGACAAGTGAGTGAGTGAGTGAGTAAGTACCTTGGACATGACGTAGCCATAGCGAACAAAAACATCAATTTCGTTGTCTTTTAGGGATGCAAACTTGGGATCAAACTTAGTCTTGAGTCCGCTCTTCGCCAGCAACTCGTCGACTTTATTATAGATATTCTCCTGCTTCACGGCATTCGCAAAGCGATAACTGTGCTTGATGGCGCGTTCAAGCATGCGCAACTCCATCTTCTTCTCATAACCTTCTAGATCTAACTCATCGTTACTACTACTATCTGGCAACTCGTCACCAGTAGCACTGTCTGCGGTTGCTTCCCAGGGATTTGGAACATTTAAATCAATATAAAATTGTCCAAATTGCTTCAATATTTTACGAATTAAACCAGGTTTTCTAGCTAAAGCTATCGTGTTCCCACGAGTGCATAACTCAAGAGGTACTTTAACCATTCTTTCCTTCTTGATTACCTTCTCAACACCCTCATTATCAACTCGAACATAACATTTCAATGCATAAGCAAGTTTAAATGGCGCAGTAATGGATATGGAATCCCCAGTAGTATTTTTACGACTCAATGCGTCAATACTCTCCCATAACTCATTAACATTTTGCAGACAACTTAAGTTCGTCGTCCGTACTATGTCGCCGTCATTCATATAGTAATCGGGATGGATCTTCTTAATAAGTGGCGCGAGAAGTTTCTTGTTAAACGTTTCCTCGTTGATTTGATTATTAACATATCGATGACCAGAGTATAGATAAAGAGTAACACTACTGCGATAAAATTGCCTCGATAACAGCATTTCTTACTCCTTTTCAGGGACTTGGAGTGCAGCACGCATTGTGTAGAACAGGCAGTGACAGCACCGAAGTGAAATTGATTCTTTATTTTCGCCAAAATTGGACGTAGTTCGCTCTATTCAGCGGATCTCAATGTCACCGTAATTTAGTGTGTTGAAAGTCTGGGAAGGACGTCGCGAGGATATTAATTAGTTCTTCAACTGATTAATTTATTCCCTCCTTCTCCTTCATTACTTTTAATATAATTACAATCATATTTTCTACAACTATACAATTACATAACACCAATAAGCAATATTATTTCACCATGCATACCATATGTATTCTGTGTAACTAACTCAACTTGTCTAAGGAGAAACTTTCCTTTAATAATCGGCCTTAAACCTTGATTGAGTGACCTCGAGTAAAGTACAAAAAGATGGCTGATATCGTAGAATTGGTAGCTGAAACAGTGCCGAGTCTCGAGCACGAGTCAGTGGCTGAATCGACATTACAAAGTACTGTTGATAAGTTAGAAGTAGAGAATGAAGAAGATATAGTAATAACTGCTGAAGAAGGAGAAACAGAAGCTGGAACTGGTCAACGCGGCGATGATGGTATCCTAGAAGGTATTGCTATTTTCAATGATGTTAATGACGAGGATCGTGTGTCTAGTGATTCGGAGAATGAAGAGAAAGGAATAGTTATACATGTAAGTAAAGCTACTGGTGGAGGTAAAAGAGTTAATAAATCATATGATCGAAGTAATGTATATATAAGACAAACTGTAAATATTATTGATACAAAAACAGAACCAAATGCATCAGCAACAGCAATGGATACAACCGAAGAATCAAAGAATGATATTCCAACATCACAAAATGAAGAAGAATTAAAGAAATTACGATTTCATTATCATCACACAGCATTTGACATCAATATTGACGCATTAGAGGCAGAAGTGAAGACATGGCGCGAGCCAAACGCGGATTTATCTAACTATTTCAACTTTGGGTTTGATGAAAAAAGTTGGAGAAATTATGCAGAAATACAATTAAGATTACGTGATAAACTAGGGAAAGGTCCGAGCTACATGAAGATCAACATCCCGCCGCCTTCGATGCTTCACACCGACGGGAACGTGCCGATACCGGACTTGCCGCGGTTTGATAAGATTTTGGTTGGAAATGAGTCAAAGAAAGATTTGTCGAATGTTATACCAACGAATCCGTTAGTTATACCTAGTGTGGTACCTATGACATATGCCTCTGCACCACCAGCGCCATTGCCTCCTACAGCACCACAGCAGCAGCAACAACAGCAACCAATGAATGAGGAAAAGTCGAGTTATGAAGGTCATTATGGTAGAGATGGTAGAGATGGTGGTGGTAGAGATGGTGGTGGACGAGGTGGTGGAAGTAGATACAATGATGGAGGACGAGGTGGACGAGATGACAAGAGACGAAGAGATGATAGTAGGGATCGCGACAATGCGAAGCGACGACGCGATGATAGTCGGGACAGGGATTACAGAAGAAGCAACTCCAGGGACAGAAATAGGCGACGTTAGTCCGCAACAATTTGTATATATTATTTATGGAAATATTACAGTCTTGGTCGGTATTCTATCTAACTCTAGCCTTCTTTGTGACGCCACTTCCACCTCCTTTCGCGGCGCCTTTACTCATTCTCATTTGCTTGTTCAACTCGCCAACAGAGTCGGTAAGTGCCGCGTAATTCTTATGTCTTTCTTCTTGACGTTGTTTACTTTCTTCACTTACTCTTTTAAATCTTTCTTGATCGATGAAGTCACTATCACGGCGCAATTCACGCATAGCGGCCTTGTTCTCTCGCTTCAACTGCCGGTTCAACTGCTTCAACTTGGCCCGGTCCTGGTCGGGATCCATGTCTTTCTTGAAGGTGTAATCTGGAGTATAAGATGGATTTTTCACGGCGACGCTTTTTATTCCTTCAACTCGCCATTGCAACGGCGTGCGTAGCTGTTGCTGTTGTTCTACTTGCTTTACTAACTTCTCTAGTAACTGCACATGTTTGGCTTGTAACGGGGTCACTAACGACGGGGAGTCTTGTGGACGCAGAGCACGCAATGTCTCAATCATCGGTTGCAACACCTCAGGCAAGCTTGGATGTAAGGAACTTTTCTGTTGTAGATTCGTTGTATACCTCTGTACCAAGTTCTGCGCTGCCGCGAAGAAGGAGTAGGCGATCAAAGGCACTCGTTTGAGGGTCTTATCACCCCCAACAGGCTCTTCGTTGTCCTTGTGGAAGCATGACCACGGCACCAAGATATCACTCGCACTAGCATCAGGTAGCAATGCACAAGTAGGGCGTAGCCAAGCCAGCGAGGCACCTTCAAAGGTTGTTAGAGTCTTAATAACTTGCTGCTGCGCAATGGCACTAGGAGCGCAATACATAGCGAATATTGAGCGTAGAAACATGAGTACCTCAGGGACATACTTGCCTGCTTCTGCGTGGTAATCAATCAATATACTGCAAACCAGCAAGCCCGAAGCCACATCCTTAACCGAGTTCACGGCGCACTGGGAGAGGCACTGACACAGCAGAAGCGTCATTGAAGTAATGATGGAATGGGAGAAATCGGTGACCGAGAATATGCGACCAGCTAACTTGAAGAGCAACAGCTTGCCTAGTGAAGGCCAGGTGCACTTGATGTTACCAAGAGCGTACTCTCGAAGTCTCTTCTGTAACTGCGACTGTAGTATCTTGATGGTGCGCCCAAATAACGGAGGTACTGCGTCAGTTATATCCTGGCATAAGTTGAAGATATAGGTGACTAGGTAGTCCAACTCTTGCCGTATCTCGAGTGATTGCTTCTCACTTGCGTAAGACAACGAGTCGCCCACATTCACGAAGTGCTTCAACAAGATATCCAAGAAATTATGCATCAAATTCTTGTTGGTTTGGCCTTGCGCGCCTGGCAGATGGACGCTGTTCCACGCGAGGATGCGGTCCAGCAGCGCCTTCATATCAATGAAGCTGTTGACGTACTTGTCTATTAACGCGTAAAACTCTTCGATGGTACTTGGACATTCTATCTTGTGCGGCATTTGCTCGTTGACGGTGTTGTCGTACTGCTTGATTAGCTTCTTCAACTTGCGCTGTTGCCAGTTATTTACATTGAACTCTTCCTCTTCATCTTCCTCTTTCTCATCATCTTCACTACCAGATGCATTACTATCGTCCTCGTCATCCTCATCCTCATCCTCGTCATCCTCACTACCTGATGCATCCCCATCCTCTTCTTCCTCTTCTTCTTCGTCTTCATCCTCGCCGTCTTCGTCCTCGTCGTCATCAACTGCGATGTCATCTTCGAAGTCGTCCTCCTCCTCGTCCTCCTCGGGATCAAGGACTCCATTATTCTCAAATAAGTACGAGCTACCAAATGTGTGATCTATTTCGTCGTCTGTTATACGCCTCTTCTTGTCTGCTACCTTGCTATTTTCCTTGTCTTTCTTCTCTTTTCTCCCTTTTCTTTTCTTGTCTTTGCCAACCTGCTGGTCCTCATCAGCTTCATAATTAGGTTTCATGCGACGTAACCGCTCTGCTTCCAATGCTTCTAACCTAGTCCGAGCCTCTAACGCCAGCTCTTCTGCTGTCTTGGTTCTATCCGTTGGTTGCACTTTCGCTTCGTACGCCATCTCTCGCAGTGACCTGTCATATGAACTAAATTTATCCTCAAATGTACTATCATCGACGTAGGATCCGCGGTCCTTCTTTGTTGGCTTGAAGCTGATTAAAGAGTCGCCTACTAACGCATCAAAGGCTTTATCCAGGTTCTCTCGCTCGTCTTCTTGCTCTTCTTTTGCTTCTTTACGCTGTAACTTGTGTAGTTTGCTCTTCATAACTATCTCTTGTAAGGCATCCAAACGATTCTTGGGACGGCTACTCTCTTCCGCTGAGCCCTGCGGTCCGTAATAATCATTGGAATTGGACTTTTTACTTTCAAAACCACCACCAAAATGCAATCGATCAACTACTTCCTTGCCTAGACTCTGATTACGATCGTCATCTTCATCTGAGGAAGGCCAATCTGCTTTATCATTGAAATTACTCTCACCTAACACTTGTCCTTTGTGCGTCAATACCACGTTGTCTTCGTCATTGTCATCGCCTAAGTTGTATATTGAAGATTTTCTAACTCTTTGGATTTTTTCTTTCTGAAATCTTGAAAACATTTTATCCTCTGTAGTAGTAGAGAGTAAGTTAAGAGCATGAGTAGTCGTAATATAATAGCGCACCTAACGTCATATTTGTGTCATTCTCACCAAACCGCTTGTCTTGGAATTGGTTGGATTTTTTAGTACTTAAGTAATCGCTTAATAGTTTGACTTTACGGTTATTGATAGCTTTGCTTCTTGCTCGACCTACATCTCTGTCCTCTCCCTTTACTTTGCGATTGAGTACATCTATGGATAATAGAAGATATATGAGATATGTTTAAAGTAAAAAAGGAAAGGGATGAGGGTAGCTAGTGATTACCATGCTTCTTTCTATTGTTGGCAAACTTGTCAAAAGGATTTTCTTTTTCCTTTTCTTTCGCTTTTAATTTATTTGTTATCGCAATAGATCTTTTATTAGTAGATCCCTTTGGTGCCATTAAGCTTACTTCTATGTCTACTCTTAAACGATGAAGACAAAAAGCGCCTACTCTGCACGACAATACGACTATTGGCGATGGTCCGACTCGCCAACCAAAAAGTACCGGTGCCGGTATATTGTTAAAGTTTACAATTAGATTATTAGATTAGAATTGAATGAACACCCTGCAATTGGGGTTTACTCTGATAATTTCTCCTCAATTGATATCAAACAGAGTAATATTATTTTGGTAATAAATAATCTTATATCCTTAGGAGAAGAACATAAACAATTACATAACGTGACAGAGAACTTACTAGGATTCTATACATGTGATTATATTTGTCTCAACTAAGATACTTGAGTTGACTGCGGAACTCATGTTGTCTTCAGCATCTCTTGAAAAAAAAGAGAGATTCATTTCATTTCAACTTGCAGACTGAGTTGGCTCGTTCAAGTAGACAGCGTGTAAGGTAATTAGCTAGTTAGTTAGTGCATATAATTTGAAAAGAAAGAATGAAATTCGGTGAATTATTACAAAATTCAATGGAAAAAGGCTGGGAAAGCTATTATATTGACTATAACAAGCTTAAAGGCATCATCAAAGACCTGGAGAAGCTGCATTTCGGCACGGGAATGGCTGTAGAAATGGGTTATCAAAGTACTTCCTTAAGGTGGATTCCATCACTTATTTATTGACTCTTTATCTCACATTTTACTAACTTTACATTATCACTTAGTGTTGCACCACCAACCAATGCAGCTGCAATGCCAACCGAGTTTGGACGATCAGCAAGTTCCCAAATTACTCAAGAGATATTTTATTCAGTTATTGAAGAAGAAATGAGAAAAATTGAACAATTTACGAATAATCAAGTGAAGGAAATCAGAAGGGTGTTGAAGGAGGTTGATGGAAATCTATCGACGTTGCCGAAGGTAACAACCACTCACTCACTCACTCACTTATACATCCGCCTACTCACTCACTTACTTACTTATTCGTTTCTAGGTTAACAGCGATGAAGAGCGAGAGAAGTCATACGCTGTAGTACAAGATAAAGTAGAAACAGTTGGTGAAACTTTTTTAAAACTAGAGAAATTTGTAAATTTGAATGTAACAGGTGCGTCCTCCTACTCACTCACTCACTCACTTACTCACTCACTCACTTAGGTTTTCATAAGATCCTTAAAAAACACGATCGACGACTACCAAATCCTTGCAAAGCTTTCTATGTGACTCGTTTACACGATCAATCATGGGTAAGTGCACTCACTCACTCACTCACGTACTTACTTACTCTCTCATTCACTTGTAGGTTAGAGGCGATTACTCGGATGTGTTGGTGGCTCTATCCAGAGCTTATAGTGCAATAAGAGGAGACGCGGAAGTACAAGAAAAAGAAACGGAAAAACAGGATTTTGTTCGCAGTACCAGGTACTCACTCACTCACTCACCCACTCATTCACTCACTCACTCCCTTACTTACTCACTTACTCACTCACTCAGGAAATATTGGGTGCATACGGAGGACGTCAGTCGCATAAAGTACATAATATTGCAGCATCTTCCCGTGTTCATGCAGAAAACGATGGGCGAGCAGGACTCCCAGCTAGTTAACTCAGTATACTTAGGTATGTGTCTTACCCACTCACTCACTCTTACTCACTCACTCACTCACTTACTAATTAGATAACTACTCTATGGAGTTGTATCACGGTCGCTTGCAGAAGTCGCCTGGAGCAATTGCGTTGCGCTTCCGTTGGTACGGCACCGGGACTCCAGAAATTGTGTTTGTTGAACGCAAAACACATCGCGAGAGTTGGTGTGGCGAAGTAAGTGTAAAGGAGCGGTTTGTAGTAAAGGAGGTACTCACTCACTCACTCACTCACTTACTTACTTACTCACTCACTCATTTGTTAGGACCAAGTGCAGTCATTAATCAACGGTACTTTTGACCTGAACGCCGAGATTGAGCGCATGAAAGCCAAGGGAAAGAGCGAGAGTGACATCAACGAGTGGACCGACCTGGCTACCGAAGTGAAGCAAGCTATCTCCAGTAAGCAGTTGATCCCCACCTTACGCACACAATACATGCGGACGGCCTTCCAAATCCCCTTCGATGCCACTGTGCGTATCTCGTTAGACACAAACTTATGTATGGTGAAAGAGCGAGTAGAAGAAGTGGAGAAAGGTCGCAGATGGTACCGGGATCCACACGCTGATATCCCATTACAACAGATAACACGATTCCCGCATGCAATATTAGAGGTGAAATTACAGTTAGAGAATGAGGAGATGACTCCGTCGTGGGTGACGGAGTTGATCCAATCAGGGATGTTGTCGGAGGTCCATAAATTCTCCAAGTTTATTCACGGATCTGCTGTGCTACTCACTGAAGACGTGCAACAAGCGCCTTATTGGGTAGACGACGTCACTCTTACTCGTAGTATTGAAGCGAGTCACTCGGATTTATTGAAAAGTAAAAGTGGTGCGACGCAGATATACGACCATCTCTTGCCGCATGACTCATCCGGGGTGTCGAAGGCGGCCAAGATTGCACGTGCAAATAGTTTAAAGGCACCAGTGAGACGCGCACCTGATATAGGTACTTACTCACTCTTACTTACTTACTTACTTACTCACTCACTCACTCGCTACAATAGGATATCACAGTATAGATGAGGACTGCTTTGCGCATTGGTGCGACTTCAGTGCGGACGTGGGCCACGTAACGAAGCAGAAAGAGGAGCCTAAGCTTTTCTTCGCCAACGAAAGAACCTTCATGAAGTGGCTGGAAATGGCCGTTATTCTCTCGACTATCTCGATTGCAGTCCTCGCATTCAGTGAGAAAAAAGCAAAATCTGCCACATTTGCCATGTCAATGCTTGTTGTTGCCGAACTCTTTATCGCCTATGCGCTGTGGACGTTCTTGAATCGTGGTGAGAAGATAGCCAGTAGATTCGAGGGTCGATGGGACGATCCCGTGGGTCCCATCTTCTTGTCAGTTGTATTGATCATCGCATTGTGTGCCAAGTTTTTATACAGTTTATAACGGAAAGAAACACACCTACGCGGTCATTGCGGATTTATTGTTTACAGTATTTATAACTACATTATTACACACTTTTGCTCCCTTCAACTTCATTCGGACTCTTGTCGGCGGACGTCGAACAGTGCACTATAAAGCCCAGAAACAGTGCCACTACACCGGCTATGATGATGAAGAGGTGGCGCGTGGATATACTCACCTTGGGATTGCCTGCAATGTTAGTGAGGGAGTGAGTAGGTGAGTAGGTGAGTAGGTGAGTAGTTGTGAGTGAGTGAGTATATAGAAGTACCTGCTGCAAAGTGCATTTGTTCGGGCTTCTTAGGAGGAGGTTGCTTGTAACTAACGACATTAATATGCCTTTCCGCCTCTTTTTCTTCTTCTTCTTCTTGCTCCTCTTTGTCCACTCTTTCTATGTCCTCCTTCTCCACCGCAGCTGCCCCGTCATCAGTCTCTTGTGTTGCCTCCATCACCTCTGTTTCTTTCACCGGAGTGATGTCCTTGCAGCTGGTGATGAAGTCTGTGAGCGGAAACTTCTCTCGAATATATGAGTTCCCGCGATTATGAATCTTTTGTTGATCTGGTCCTTTGCCAAATGGAGGGATATCTCCGTAGCCTTTGTACAGTTTATCCAGCGTGTCATAGCCTTCGATTACCTTGCCAAAAGGCGTCTCCCACGGCTCGTTGCCCAAGAAATCTAGGTCTTCAAATGCTATAAATAATTGAGTTGAACGAGTATTCGGTCCACCTCCAGCAAAGGATAGATAACCTCGCTTTATTCCTAGATGAAGATTAGGATCATCTGGGATGTCTTTATTATGCCAATGCTGAAGAAATATAAGTGAAATGATGAGTTATTATCTATTTAAGCTAGTAATAAATAGTTGTAACCTTTTTCTCGGGGACATCGCTTATACCAAATTGCGTCAAGAAATGTTCAACACAACGAAACAATGCGATATTTGTATAGAAATTATCGTGAATTAGTTCCATAAAGCGGTCGGCGCCAAGAGGACTCCAATCGCGGTATATATCAAGCACTAATGGACCTTTGGTTGTCTCGCTAAGAAAGGATAGATAATCAGTAAAGCTACTAGCAGGAAGTGATACGAATGATGATACCATGAAACAGTCGAGGTGACGACGGGTCCAGATGTGACAAGGGCAAACAAACAACAAAGCAGAAGTACAAGAGGCATCCCTTTGACTTTTTGACTTTTTGACTTTGAAAGTTTGATCAAGTCTTTGAAGTTGAAATTTATTTCGTACCGGTGCTCAGTACTAGAGTAAAGAGTTTACTAGAGTAGTAGGAGGAGTAAAATGCACACTTATTTAGCTGCGTTAAACCATTAACCACCTGGTGCTTCTGCATCTAAATGTTGGCTTTCTCTCATCACCGAGTCAGGAGTCCCGAGTCCGACATGTCCGATGAGGAGACCGAGTCTCGGCGAGAGAAATAAATACGTAACGTTACCATTGACGCGATCAAGACCTCGAGGTAAAGATTCGAGTTAGTGCCAGGGACATATTGAACTAAAGCATATACCATAATATATAAACCAACTGCTGCACCAATATCAGTATGCCCAAGTGTGTGTGTTCTTCGCAATCTAGTAAATATTGTATTGATAATAAATGTAAAGAATGCTGTAGTAACTCCAAATGTATGCGTCATACAACACAACAATGCAGTGACTGCGGAAAAGCATATGAAATTGATGAGCATAAAAACATTAATCAAGGAATAAAAACGAATAAATGCACCACATGTTTTTGGAAATCGGTTATGTGTTCTGTGTGTAAAAAAACCAAATATAGTGACAAATGTTACTCACGTAATTGTCAAAAGTGCTGCACCTCAGAGCATTGCACTGTGCATATAAATGAAAACAATAGGTGCAATAAATGCTTAAAAACACAAAAAATATGCAAGAATAATGGATGCGCTCGTTGCTACTGCAATGACAATGAATGCACAGTACACTATACCAAGTGTGATAGCTGCTCGAATATGATCGAAACAAAGAAATGTAGCCACTGTAAAGATTGTTGTCGAAGTAGTCAGTGTATCCATCATTACATTCAAGACAGAGATGTTACCACTGGTTTGTTGAATAGCTATAAAGTTGCGTTAATCTTGAAGGGATTACCCGTGGAAATAATAAATAAAACGGTAAACGAATTCCTTGATGTGCGAGAGAAATGTAAACATTGCCATCGTATATTCTCCTCATTGTCTCACTGTGAACAAACTGCGGTCGCCCTGCAGTGTAATTCTTGTCGAAAATACTTGTGTAGTACTTGTGGTGGAGTTGATGGATATATTTTAACTTATGATATGTGTGCGAATTGCTGTCGTGCATGTGATCAGGACCTGTACGGCGATGAGGATTCCTCTGATGATTCCTATTATGATGATGACGATTTCGACTATAGTGATTACTATGATGGAGGTATTAGTAATGATGCTGAAGAAGCTGAGCATTATGTTGATTACGACGACTATTGTGATAGATATTACGAAGAGCAAGGGAGATATTGAACTGGTTATAAGATACTAGAAACTGAGCAGAACAATTCTATAGTGTGACATTATGTAAAAATATTATTGTATGCGAGTATCTTAATGTAAATAAGAGTGTATTAAGACTGATACACTACAGTACACTACTACTGCTTTGATTGGTTCTCGTCACTTATGGTGATGCGTATGGGACATCACTGTCTGCTCTATCTAGATATTCCTACTACTTCTTTTGTTTCTTCGCGCTTGCTAACACACTTTGCATTACCACAAAATAGCCTACGACCAGACCTTATTAGTGACATATTGCAAAGGTCTGGTCGTAGTCTATACTGTTGTAATATTCCTCTTCTTCTTCTTCTACTTCTTCTTCTACTTCTTTTTCTTTCTTTTTTTTTTCTTCTTGTTTTGCCCTAACTGAAAGTATCGCAGTTTTAGGTAACAAAAGTTACCTTGTTGCAACTTGTTAAGTCAAGTGTGGCGTTGTCTCTAGTCTTGTGAAGGAACAGAGGTGAGAAGTGTGACTGAGTATAACTAGTCTGTATAATTTCGTGTTATTAGTCTCAATAGAACAGTAGATAACATGGAGGATATAGACAAGGCGATCGCACAGCTATGGTCTGTACAGAATGAACCGCCTGGCACTGAGGTGAATCTCCCTGAGGAGCTTCTATTTAAAATAGTTAAAAAATCACGTGATATATTTATGTCACAACCTATGCTGCTGGAGGTCTCAGCTCCTATTAATATATGTGGAGATACTCATGGACAATATGCTGATTTATTGCGGCTATTTGAAATGGGTGGACTTCCTCCTAATTCAAACTATCTGTTCTTAGGTGATTATGTTGACAGAGCTAAACAATCTATTGAGGTAATAGCACTTGTATTATGCTATAAAATAAAATATCCAGAAAAATTCTTTCTGTTACGGGGTAATCATGAATGTGCATCATTAAATAGAATATATGGTTTTTACGATGAATGTAAACGTCGTTATTCTGTTAAATTGTGGAGAGTATTTGCTGATTGTTTTAATTGTATGCCAATAGCTGCTGTTGTTGAAGATAAAATATTTTGTATGCATGGTGGTTTATCACCAGATCTTGAGCGTCTAGGACAAATATTTGATATAGAAAGACCCACAGGTACAATCACTGTTTGTTACTCGCTGCTACCTACTCACTATTACTCACTTGCTATTGTTCATTCACTATTTCTTATCACTCGCATACATTTTTTATTTATTACCTCCTCTCTTACTTAGATGTTCCTGATGATGGTTTGTTGTGCGATTTACTGTGGTCTGATCCTGACAGCCAAGTGTTAGGATGGGGATATAATGCTAGAGGTGTTTCATACACTTTTGGTCATGATGTTATTGAAGAATTTTTACAAAAATATGACTTAGATCTTATATGCCGAGCTCATCAAGTGGTGGAGGACGGTTACGAATTCCAAGCGAATAGAAAATTGGTCACAATATTTAGGTAATTATCACTCTCTTGAATAGCTACTTAACTATTCACTCACTTATTTATTTATTTACACTTTCACAGTGCGCCAAATTATTGCGGTGAGTTTGATAACGCCGGTGCCATGATGATCGTCAATGAAGATCTTATTTGTAGCTTTAAAGTTCTACGCCCTTCATCACATAAATCTAGAAAAAATAATAGTTAGCCAACTAAGAATAGCTCGTCACTGCCTACCTTGTCCATATAATGTTACGATTCACATATAACACACCTAGCTTTTATTACACGTGTACATAACATAACTCCTCTTAAGCAGTCCTCTTTTCTTTGCAATGTTAGTGCCAAGACTCGAGTTTGAAGTCGCTCCGCACTGTGGTACCGTTTTCGCATGCCGGCCCTTACGGTACCGGTATTAGACAACATGTCCAAGAACTAATTTCGTAGCAAATTTGGTCCAAAATTTAAAAAATAAAATACAATTGCGAGGGTATGATTGGAAAGAATATCTCAATAGTGTACTTTGAATTGCGATACTGATATAAATTGCATCGTTGTTGTTGTTTTCCTCGCATTTCACGTCGTAAATTACAAATATAGTCGCCAAAAAGTACAATGTGATGTGGTATGTATTACTGTTTGCACTGTTCCAATTGATTAGGTCTCAAATCATTACTACGATCGCGGGTAGTACTTCCATTGGATTTAATGGTGATGGTGGATCTGCAACATCAAGTGCATTGTACTATCCCCGCGGTGTAGCGATTGATTCGACAGGTATTGGACATAATGCAAATGTAATACTAACTATTATAATTCTTAGCATTCCTTATCGTATAGGCAATATTTACTTCGCCGATTCAGGTAATCATCGTATCCGGAAGGTTACAGTTTCAAATGGTATAGTCACTACGGTCGCGGGTAGTACTTCCATTGGTTTCAGTGGTGATGGAGGTCAAGCTACTTCTGCTGCATTACAAAGTCCATACGGGGTCTCTCTCGATTCTACTGGTATCAGTATGCAATATTAAATCCACTTTTTTCTGATTATTCCATTTTTTTTTAAACTATGATCAGACAATATATACATCGCAGTTGTGACTCATAGTCGTATTCGTAAGGTTACAAAATCAACGGGTATTATTTCCACGATTGTTGGAACAGGGAGTACTGCTTACAATGGTGATGGGTTTCAAGCTACAGCTGCTAACTTGAATGAGCCGCATGGAGTGTACCTTGATGTGTCAGGGAACGTGTTGTACATTGCTGAAACATATAATCACCGTATACGGAAGGTAACTTTATCAACGGGTATTATTTCCACCATTGCAGGCACTGGTACCAGTAGTTTCAGTGGCGATGACGGCCAGGCCACAGCGGCTTCATTATATTGTCCGCAAGGAGTAAGTCTAGATGCATTAGGTACGTACCTGTTCACATACATACTGTTTTATTCCTATTACTGTGACCTTCCTAGGTAACGTATACATCTCTGATACATTCAATAATCGTATACGCAAGGTGGCAGTGTCAACGGGAATAATTACGACAATTGCGGGGTCAGGTACAACAAGTTTTAGTTACATCAGTGGTATAGCAACATCTGCTGGCTTGTATAATCCGATAGGAGTCGCATTAGATTCATCAGGTATTCATCAGTTCGTGTATATACTGTTAAACTACCTCTTACTGTGTCCTGCCTAGGTGATTTATACATTGGTGCTTTCTATAACTGTGTTGTTTGCAAGATATCGTCATCAACGGGAATTATATCCACGTTCGCGGGTGGAGCAGGTTGTGGTATGTTTATTGGCGAAGGTGTAGTCGCCACATCCGCTTGGTTGTATTATCCGTCAGGTGTTGCATTGGATTCTGTAGGTATGCACGCTCTTTAAAACTATTTGTATCCCAAGTATCCCACTATATAACTTCTTCACTCTATAGGTAATGTGTACTTCTCTGATACTGATATTTCGCGTGTTCGGAAGGTGACACTATCTACCACCACACCAACTATGGCTCCTACAACAAATCCAACGTAAGTATCTTTGTTATTATATCTCTTTCTCGTTATCATTTAATATTGCTGTATTAGGGTTAGTGTCGGGTCCAACGTGATCAGCACAATCGCAGGGACTGGTGCTAGTAGTTACAGTGGTGATAACGGTGCAGCAACAACTGCTTCATTGAGTTATCCCGTCGGAGTCGCGCTAGATACATTAGGTAGTAAGTATACCATGTATATTACCATTTTTCCTCATTATTTATACCGCAGGTAACGTGTACATCGCGGATAGTAATAATCAACGTATCCGCAAGGTGACTATAGCAACAGGGATTATCACCACCATTGCGGGATGTAGTACAAGTGGCAGTTATAGCGGTGATAACGGACAAGCAACAGCGGCTAACTTGAATGGCATAGCTGGAGTAGACCTTGATATATCAGGTTCTCATAGTACTTATGTTGACAATTTCTCATATTCTTATTCCTTTGGCTCTTTAGGTAATGTGTATATTTCTGATGAGGGTAACCATCGTATCCGCAAGGTCACAGTCTCAACTGGGATAATAACTACAATTGCAGGCAATGGAAGCCCTAGTTATAGTGGAGATTCCGGACCTGCAACATCCGCTACATTAAAATCCCCCCTAGGCGTCTCGCTGGACTCTTCGGGTACTCGTTATTGGCCATTATCCATGGCATTCTTACTCTCATTTTTTTGTTAGATAACGTGTATATTGCGGATTATGAAAATAATCGTGTCCGCAAGGTGACGGTCTCCACAGGGATTATCACCACAATCGCCGGTACTGGAACAGGTGCATATGGTGGTGATAACGGACCCGCCACAGCTGCATCATTGTATTATCCATTCGGAGTCGCGCTAGATTCACTAGGTAAATCTATCGGAATATATTGAAGCCTAGAGCTTACTCTTAGTCAACTAGGTAACGTGTACATTGCTGATTTCAATAACCACCGTATCCGCAAGGTAACGGTCTCCACAGGGATTATTACCACCATCGCCGGTAGCAGCACGAGTGGCCGTTACTCTGGCGATAACGGACCAGCTACATCTGCAGAGTTAAACAGTCCATACGGTGTCATAGTAGATACATCAGGTATTCACTTAATGCGAGCCAATGGTTACAGCACTAACCCTTTATCCTTCTAGGTAACGTGTACATCGCCGATACTTTCAATAGTCGCATCCGTAAAGTAACAGTGTCAACGGGGATTATAGCAACAATCGTTGGCACCGGAGCGTATACTTACAGTGGTGATGGCGGAGACGCAACATCTGCTGCGTTGAATTCCCCTTACGACGTGGTACTTGATTCATTAGGTAACGTGTACATCGCTGATACTTCGAACCATCGTATCCGCAAGGTGACGGCAGAAACCTATCCAAGGTGAATATATTCATTTTTTTCACTCTATAACTCATCTTATTTCACATTTATTCGCGTAGTAACTCACCAAGTATATCCCCTAGTGTTACACCCAGCACTATGATCCCGAGTGCTGCGCCATCATATTCACATAGTGGAACACCGAGTGTAGCACCTAGTGTAGCACCTAGTGTAGCACCTAGTGTAGCACCGAGTAATTCACCTAGTGTAGCACCGAGTAATTCACCGAGTATAGCACCGAGTATAGCACCGAGTATGGCACCGAGTATGGCACCGAGTACAGCACCTAGTGTAACACCTAGCAATGCCCCAACCAAGTCTCCATCTAGTTACCCAACATACACTTTAGATATAGACGTGTACTTCATGGTTACACACGAGTTATTAGGAATATCCGCCTCAATTTATTCTAATAACTTGGCTTTGAATGACAAGTTATTGAAAGAAACAATTATTAGTAAGATTGGTTATGACAGCGAGGTTAGTGATGTCACTATCCGTTACATCGCTGATTCACCTTCAGTCACCGGGCAATCCATAGCAGCATCAACACCCGCAATTATGGTACTGTATAGTGTACTAACTCCAACACACATGTTCAATGATAAAAGTCTCGCCACGACGCAATTCATACAGTCCCTGAATGAGTCAATTGCATCGGGCACATTTGACTTTCTGTTACACACTCAGGGATCAAAAGACTGGCAATCTGTTACAACAGACTACGTGATATTTAGCACTGCTTCTCCTACTGCAATCCCTACCTTAGTACCTACGTTGACACCAACTTCAACTCCTACTGGGTCCCCTACGAAGAGGGATATCGTGATCGCGAACCTACTCGCAGAACCGTTGGATGATAGAGTGGCTAAGGCAAAAATACAGTACTACTTAGGTACTTTCGTGGGCTATTTCTTATCTATTTATACATGCTTGTACCTGTATTCCTTGTTGCGTTGTGGCAACATTACAGCGCGAAAGCTCTATGACACGTCATATCAGTCCCAAGCCTTTATAAGACATAGCGAAGGAATTAATAGGAACTATGTATCGATACTATGTGACCTGCAGGCGAAGAATGAGTTAGTCCAGAGCAATATGGCAATGGATGAAGATCTGAAAGCCGTCAAGCAAGCCTCGTCTTATGTATTTGAAGCGAATGAGTGCATATACTCGAAGGGATACCGTGAGTACATGCAACAGCAGCGCACATTGCTAGGATGCAGTCCATTCCTCTACCCAGAAGGGTATGTGGTGAAGATACCATGTGTGAGTAGAGAGATAGTCTTCCCGCCTGGTCGTGTGGAAGACCTGCTGCTCTTTCTCTGCCACAACCACCCGTTATTCTCCTGCTTCTACTTCATGGACGGGTCCAAGCTAGGTGCGCACGGCACGCGCATCCTTTACATCGGTAAAGAAATCTCTGTGTTCGTGCTGTACCAGTTCTCCAACATGTTGCTGCAGTACCTCATGTTGGATGGACACGGTCTAGGCACACTCATCAACTTGTTCGTCATCACACCGAGCGCCGTATCCGTTGGGTTATTATTGAAGTACCTGTACACCTGCCCGTTCACGGAGACCGTGGATTTTCAACGTAGATATGCCAAGTATCAGACTCTCATGCTGTTCCTCGGCCGCCTCGCCATCCTCCCCATCATGCTTATCATGTTTGGCTCGTTAATTATCGCGTGTCTTTTCAGCAGCGGTCGTCATATCCCAATGATTCTCATCAATTACTTCGTATTTGTACAGTTTTATGGTGTTATCCTCGCGATTATGAAGGTGGTACTGTTCTTCATCGATGGCTTCTACTATCAAGTCTCTCTCTTCGGTATATTGGATGTTATCTGCATAGGAAGACTGTATAAGGAGCGTATCGTAGCGGAGCACTTAGTGGTTGATGTCGACTACGCGTTCCGTGTTAACAGCTACTTGTTCGGACTCGTGAATGTGCAAAAGATACTCAACAGAGACGATGCCATCAAGGCCAAGTGGATCATCGAAGGCAATGCAACAAGAGGGTATGCTCTCGAAATGAATGGCGCAGTTGAGTGCAATGAAGATATTTTTTCTGTGCAAAATAACCCTTTAAGTAGCGGAACAAACAGTAGAAACAGTGCAACAATAAGTATGGATGTTATTTATACTACTAGTAACCAAGACATAACCCAGAATCCTATACACCAAGTGGATTTGCACTTGCAACAATCTACTATCAATACTACCAAGGAAATAGCAGCAGCAGATGATGATGACGCGGCGCTTTACTTGGAGTACCAGAACCTGCAGTGCACTCACGACGACTCCATATACGCCATGAGCAGTGACGACACCGAGGTAGTAGTAACCTTTGAAGAATGGAAAAACAGTAAGAAGCAGTTCAAACAAGGTATTCACACAGTATTCACTTGCTTACTCATCATTATTAACTCGTTCATTCGCTTATAGGTACTCGTGGCTCCTTTGTACGCGCATTTCAAGTGTTCGAAGAGCGTGAGAAGCACTCCGTAGATGATGTGATAAGCTCTGCAAGTGTCAATAATACCGTGCAATTACATAGTTTTAAAGTAAAAAATGTTTTAGCAACAGCGAAAAGTGGTCAAGTTATCAGACCCAAGCAAATATAAGTAAGTAATCCAATCAAACATCTCACTCACTAGGGTATTAATAGATTCTTGATCACTTGGCAACTGTTTATCAGTCCGTGTAACACCTACTTAGCTTTTATTACAATATGTTCATAACAACAAACTCTTCTTACGCGTTCCCCTTTCATTTGTATTTCAGTATCTAGGTATTGTATAGTTGCGGGACTTGTGGTGATCCCTAGCCGGAGCCCTGCAAATCAGGCCCTTGGTTTGGTCGAAAGAGAGACACCCACATATAGATAGATAGGAATGTCACTATTATACCACACCGAGGACAAGCCACAGAGTGTGTGCTGGGATAGATATAATTATAGTTCCTTTGATGAGCAGCTGGAGAAGCTGAAGAACTCACGAACAGTATATGTTGGTAATTTATCATATTACACGACGGAATTACAAATTCAAGAGACATTTCAGTTAGTAGGTACTATTAATGAAATAACTCACCTATTTATCCTTTTTCTCACTTTATCACGCATTAGGAGCAATCAAACGAGTTATTATGGGATTAAATAAATACACTAGAGAGCCTTGTGGTTTCTGTTTTGTGGAATATTATTCACATGATCATGCCGCAGCTGCGTTAAAATATATATCAGGTACAGTATGTGATGGGAATATAATAAGATGTGATATGGATGCAGGATTTATTGAAGGTAGACAATATGGAAGAGGTGCAAGTGGGGCACAACGAAGGGATGAAAACCGTCAAAGTTATGACCCATCAAGAGCTGGACCAGCACAGCGAGGATATCAAGATCAATCTATATTGAGCAGGATAGGTGGCGTAAAACGAGATCGTGTTAGTAATCCTGCTCCAACCACCACTGATGATGTAGATAATGTTGTTTCAAATGATTCCATGGTAGCTCCTCCACCTGTAACCACCACTGAACTCACGGCTGAAGAGGAGAGAGATAACGATATTGACGAGGATGATAGACATAAATCAAAGCGTGTGCGTCGGAGTGATGAATGAATATAGTCTCTTCAATAATGTAATGTATTAAGTACAAATATAAATTCATTTATTTTCACTAGCAAAGTTTCCGGAGTACGCATCAAACACGGGGATATCCGCGTCCTTCGTCAGCCTCCGCTTGATAGGCACCTCGCAGATACCAAGGTATTTTAATAAATGTTCTAATATTTTCTCGGTTTCCTGAGGCTTGGTTATCCAGATAGTTGGACATACTTGTCGAGCAGCCAAGTCATTGCCGATGAGTGTGAACTGATCACCAACATGCAAGCAGTTCGCTGGTTCAAGACTAAAATAAGCTTGTAAGCATTGAATACCAACACTTTTATTACCGATATCTATCCACGCATCTCTTCCACCATTGAAGACGCAATAGGGAATAGTGATCGGTGGTCGCTGTCTTTCTAACTGATTCAAGATACGCAGGACACATTCATCCAACGCTTCTCGCTTTAGTTTCTTGGAACCATGACCCTTGGGAAACTTGGCTGCCATTTCATCCCCGCCAGGGAATAAACCAACGGCTCTTTCCTTCCGCAATATCTTGGCTCGTAATTTCAAATCTTCTACTGTTTGGTTCATCACACTCTCTGCTGTATCTAATATATTTGTAATTTCTTCTTGATTCCACTTACTTGGCTTTGGGCCATGCAAGTGATCTCCTTGCCACTCTTCGATAGGTACGGGTACTAGTATAACACCACTCGCTACCTCGGTGTCATCTCTATCCTCGACTTCACACCTCATAAGGTAGTTACACTCACCACCAAACACATAAAATCGTCCGATTTCTTCTGCTGTTAATTTCGCAGCAATAAAGCTGCTGAACAAACCCTTTAATCTAACCGCGTACTTCTTACCATCTAATCCGTATCCAGCTGCTGTGATCAATACCACTTTTACGTGATGCTTTAGTAGCTCTTGAATAGAACGAGCTAGTAATTCATTCTCTTCAAAGTTACCACCATCGCTGTACAATTAGTAAGTGAATGAGTGAGGTAAAGTGATGTGATAATGGAATAAAGGAGTACCTATAGAGAGTTTGGTCACCATCAAATGATATTAGCTTCAAGGATCGTCCTATCTCCATGCATTGCGCCAAGTTTAGAATATGTCTAACTTCGTTGAATGTTGGACCTACAAAAGAAGCGTGTGAATACAATGATTTGCGTTGTTTGAAAGAGAGGTGTGATGAAACCTATTTGTGTTCTTTTTGAAGTACAATATTTCGCATCATATGCAGCAAAAGCTTCTGTTAATGGTAACGAAGTATAAAATGTTGTAATTTCTGGAACATATCTTAATAATCGTGATGACTCTCTATGCTCCCTATAAGAATATAATAAATTGGTGAATAATTGAGTTGTTTGTTAATAAAATGAAACTCTACCTACACTCATTTATCAATTGTTCGATATAAGCAAAAGTATGAATATAGGTATCTCTTGCATCAAGAACAAAGGAATGGTTGAGTATTTCAACCTATTAAGGAAGTAGCAGAAATGAGAATGTGAGTGGATTTAGTAGAGGTAAATGAGCTGGTACCATCCATTCAATAAGTCGATCCTTCTCAAGCCCCTTGACTGCTATATTGCGGTTATGCGACGTACCAATTGTCAGCGGAGACAGCGACATTGGCATAAACGAGATCTTCTTCGACATATTAATCTATTACCTCCCGAAACTTATGATTTAACCTATTAAGATCTTCAACCTACTTTTCAAAATTCTGACTCACAGCTCACACTACTGCGGCCCTGCTAGGAAAGAGTAATGAAGTAAGTAGTAAGCCGCAGAGATCGGCAGTGCGTTAGTATTCGTACTACTATCTCCACCCATGAAAGCGCGAACATATCTACTACCTTAACGACTATTGCGCATCAGCCTAATCCCTGGAAGATCGGATCCAAAAAAAATCCTAAAACTTACAAAAGCTACAAGGTGAAAGAACTGGTTTGAAAGTAAGTGAAGTTATTGTGCGATGCTGAAGTCACGGCGTATTGGGATTGTCCCATGGCGTTGTCTACATAGAACTCTTCAAGGCGCTCCTGGATCGCGAGCAGTAATTAACTTCAACGATACAGCGGTTGCTTTTCGCTCAAAAACATTATATGAATTAACTAGGGCAAAGGTAGTGTTCACAGCTTGTCAAATCAAGACTTTGGTAAAGAACTCCGAAGCTTTGATTAGGACGTCGTATAAAGTCGCTGGGATGAAAATAACTAACTCAGTACTACGATGGACTTTTTTTGGTCATTTTTGTGCAGGTGAAGATGAGAAATTAATAAAACCGACTGTTGACTACCTGCAACGCAATGGAATTGGCTCTATCTTGGATTATGCAGCAGAAGCTGATGTTGAAGAGACGCCAGCTAATGAACCAGTTAAAAACAATCAAAAGAATGAACTTCAAGGAAGAGTATATGAGTACAAGGTATATTTTTTCTCATTCCTTTTTAATTGCCTTCTTACTTACTTATGTACTTATTTAACTATATAAGGATGAGCAGATGTGTGATATGCATCTAGAAACCTTTCAAAAGTGTATTTACGCTGTTAAATCAGTCTCTCCAACTGGTTTTGCTGCCATAAAATGCACTGCATTAGGCAATCCGAAGCTGTTAGAGAGGATGTCGACTACCATCGTCGAGCTGCGGAAGCTATTCTTGATGTTTGATAAGTCGAATACTGGCTTCGTAACTCGCGAGGACTTTGCTGAGGCTTATAACAAGTTTTTTACAGGTGGAAGCGTTGATAGTATCTTTGATAAAATAGATGTGGATCACGACGGGAAGGTGGACTATATAGAGTGGACGAACGGCTTGCCTATTGAAGATCTTGGCGACTTAATAAAGCTTTGCCGAGAGAAAGGACCACTTGCGAAGGTACACCCTTATTCACTCACTCACTCACCTACTCACTCACTCACTCACTCACTACTCACTCACTACTCACTCACTCACTCACTCATGAAGGCTGCATTGGATGCTAATGAGGTTAAATTAGTAAAGCAAATGCGCGAGAGAATATACAAGTTAGCCAAACTCGCCAAGGATCTCGGCGTTCGTCTCATGATAGATGCGGAGCACACATACTTCCAGCCGGCAATCGATAATATAACCGTTGACCTAGCAAAGAAGTATAATAACGACTACCCAGTTATCTTCAGCACCTACCAAATGTACTTGAAAGACTCTCGTCAACGCCTTAAAACTGATATTGAAAGAGCTAAAAAAGGAAATTATAAATTTGCCGCTAAATTAGTGCGAGGTGCTTACATGGTGTTGGAGAGGCAGCGCGCGAAGGACTTGGGATATGAGGATCCCATCAATGACACGCTTGATGCCACTCACCGCAACTACAACGGAGCTATTAAAGAGGTGTTACAAGCGATGGTGAATAGTAACAACCAAATTGAGATTATGGTTGCATCGCACAACCAACAGTCAGTGGAGCTAACGCTGCAGGTGATGAACGAGCTCGGACTTCCACCTTCTGCAGGTGTATACTTTGGTCAGCTCCTAGGTATGTCAGATCACCTCACTTTTTCTCTCGGGAATAACGGCTATAAAGCTTACAAGTATGTGCCATATGGCAAGATTAACGAGGTGATGCCTTACCTCATACGCCGCGCACAAGAGAATAGTGGTGCGCTAAGTGGCGCAAAAGTAGAAATAGATATGATCAACACAGAGATAAAGCGTAGATTATTCAGTAAGAAATTATAAATAATTCACACAATAAATACAAAATAGCTACGGCATAAGTGGGACAATGACTCGCTCATGGAACGCATCCGCTCTTCCTTCACTGGATCCAAGTGGTCCGCTGTCCAGCTCAGTACTTGATAACTTACTATACTCTCCTATCTCTATCGCGGCACTCTCGTCGCTGGCGGGGCTCGCGTTGGCTTGGTAAAAGTCTTCGTATTTCCATAAAAAGAAGCCGAGAAGCACCACAAAGAGACCAAATATCGTTGTTTCTTGATATTTTTCACTGTAAACACCCAATAAAGGTGACGTAAACGCCATGGTAGTCAGCGGCAAGATGATGGCGTACGAGATGGCATTCATTGTTGCAGAGCCATACTTGACTAGAAACAGTCCCATGGTGTTGAACATGAAGTTAATACAGCAGTAAGCAGTGCAGAGTAAGAAAGTGTGGCGATGCATGCACGCGGATGAATACTCAAGATAACACATAAAACCGGAATAAAAGGACTCTAGAATCCCTTGCAATGACATCCCTGACTCCGAGCCCATTCCAGGAATAAACTGAATAGGAGCAACAAGGAATCCAATCAGCAGTTGGTAGATGGACACCCACTGAGTGAGGTATATCACATTAACTGCTAAGTTCTTGAAAGCATGTTCTTTATACACGTAAGAGGCCGCGTAAGGTATGTTGGAGCTGAAGTAGATGAACAACGACAAGCTGGACATGCTGCTCGCGCCGTAGTCTACTATAGACGGCATGATGACGATCCACGCGCCAACAAATATTATTAATGAACCAATGACTTGTCTCACTGATGAGACTTGTCCCAAGAACAGGTAAGAAGCAAACATGGTGCAAGGGATTAGGGACTGGTTGAGCAGCTGTTGCACAGAACCAGGTGTGTTTTTGGATGACAAACCCGCCAACATTCCAGCAATACAGTCTAATGAACCCATTATAATGAATTTTGAATGTGGTACTTGATACATTTTTTCTGTAATTTTACCTTGATACTCCAAGTACTTTAACGCAATCCCGCCAATTATTACGTACTGTAAATTAACTAATTGTGCAACAAAGAACGCTTCATTGTCATCAAATGAAGTATACATTACCTTATAAAGCACAAAATTCAATGGTCCGAGCAAGATACAAGCCAAAAGAATAATCCATACAAAATAACGTCTTTTGGAGGCTCGCTGGATATCTATAGCGCCATACTCGCTGATGTTACTCTCATTTGAGGTCATTATTATTAGTCTCTTCGGGCACGGAAGGAACGCTTGGATCGATGCATCAAGTATAATAATGGAGCTATTATGCCACCAAAGATAAGTAAGCCGCCAATAAAGTACGACGCAGAGAAGTAAGACACAGAGCTGATGGTCATCGACAATCACGTATAGAAATTATGTTTGGACTTTGAAAATTTGACTTAGTAAGGGCCGTGCAGATTGCATGTGATGAACGAAGTCTTGATTCCATATGATAAATATATAGAAATTGGCGCCTAGCTAAACAATAATAGCTCTATGTGTTCAATAGTATCTGTAGTTTCTACTTTACACTAATTGATATGTTAAACTGGAAAATTCAATATGAGAAACACGGCTTTAATTCTAATACAGAAGTTAATTAGATGCTTACTGATTATTGATAATCCTTAGTACTAACTAAGTAACTAACTATGTTAATCCCTAATTATCCTATCTGAGAGTCTCGTCGACAATCAAAAATTAATAATACCATGTCGTCCTTCGTTCCTGGTGAAGCAGACTACAAGCCACGCAACATCTTAATAACTGGTGGAGCTGGCTTTATAGCGTCGCACGTCTGCATCTTACTTGCAAAGAAGTATCCGCAATGCAATATAATTAACTTTGATCGTTTGGATTACTGCTCTTGTCTTGAAAATTTGGATGAAATTAAGGATTTACCAAATTACAAGTTCATCAAAGGTAGATTTTTATTGTGTCTTACTGATGCGCTATTCTTCTTACATGTTCATTTATTAATTAGGTAATATTTGCTCGTCAGATTTGGTTAACTATGTATTGACCGCTGAAAATATTGATACAATAATGCATTTTGCCGCTCAAACACATGTTGATAACTCATTTGGTAACTCATTTCAGTTCACGCAAAACAATATCCTTGGCACCCATGTACTATTAGAAAGTGCTAAATTAGCAGGAATTAAACTATTTATTCATGTATCCACGGATGAAGTATACGGTAACTTTCTCATTCATTTTACTTACTCCTCAACATCTTACAACTATTCATAACTTACAGGAGAACAGAGATTAGATCAAGAAGCTATGTGTGAAGAGCAGGTATTGGAACCTACGAATCCATATGCCGCAACTAAAGCAGGAGCCGAATTTTTAGCAAAATCATATCATCGATCATTTCAAATGCCAATAATAATTACGCGGGGAAACAACGTGTACGGACCGCACCAGTACCCAGAGAAGCTGATACCAAAGTTCATCAATCAATTACTACGTGGTCGTGCAGTTACATTGCATGGAAACGGTACTAATACCAGAAATTTCTTGTATGTTGAAGATGTTGCACGTGCATTTGAGATCATCTTGTTCAAAGGCAAAGTAGGTATGGTGTACAACATTGGTGGCTCGAATGAGAAGCAAAATATCGAGGTTGCGCGTCAGTTAATCCAGTTGGCATCTCCTAGTTACAAAGGTCGTGAGACAGAGCTCATGACATTTGTTGAGGACCGTGTTTTCAATGACTTGCGATACTTTATCAACAGTGATAAGCTGTTTGAATTGGGTTGGAGAGAAGAGGTTGAATGGGAGGATGGCATGCGCAAAACCTTCGAATGGTACCAAAAGAACAGTATTAGATATGGTAACATAGACCAAGCCCTAGTAGCGCATCCTCGTGCAGGTCTTGACAAAGGAGTGAATGCTTGAAACTAGTGAATAATAGATACAATATTCATTACAATTACTAAGTTCTGAGTGTAAACAGAATCCATACGACTGTCAACATAACTACAATATTGCTATTATTCTTGCGCAAAGAATCATAACCTTTTTTGAATAGCTTGTACACTTCTGCTACTGCCGCATATATATCCGTTGCCTGCTTGATCATATTCGAGTCAAAACCACCTAAATTACCTAATAACGGAATGAGTGAGCTACCCATTCCACCACTTCCGAGTAAACTACCGAGACCGCCTAAGGCTCCTAATCCCCCACCAGCCGTTAGACCACCTAAACCACCTAAACCACCTAAACCACCTCCACTACCACTACCCATTCCACTGAATAAACTACTCAGATCACTACTTGGGCTGCTTTCTTTGGTTACGACACTCGATTGAAGGTTGTCAGTAACCAGTTTATTTATCAACGACTGCGAGAAATACGCACGAGGATATTTGATTTGTGCGTCATCTATAATTTCTTGCAATTCCTCTTCTAAATCAACTAACTTGTCATTATCTAAATCACTTGGCATGGTAATATTGCCTGCTTGGAGTGAGAAAGTGAGTATAAGTACATATGTGAGAGCTGTATTAGTGAGTACCTTGTGTTGCTATCGACTTGCGAGTCAGATCGATTGCATTGAGTATCTTGTTGTCGGAGGGAAGCATCTCCTTTGCTTTCTGTAGATCTAAAATAGCTAATTGTGGTTTCTCTAATCGATTTAGTGATATTCCACGACGATAAAATGCCTTTGCTAATGATGCTCTTAATTTATCTACTTTGTTATCTGATTCTGTATTATTATAACCAGTTGTAGTGGTTGTGTCATTTGTTGATCCTATCTCTTCCACTATTTTATCCGTTGTAAGTACTTTCGTGTCAATAGGTGCTTCTTCAATCACCTCAGAACATCTAGCTATTGTACAATAAAATTGTCCCTCTTGTAATTCACATTCAGCTAATGTCAAGCAGCATTTACGACGTAATTCTTCTGACTCCTGACCACCAATCCCTTCAATCAACTGTTAAAAATAAAGTAATTTAGTTAGTATAAAGTGCAACAATGGAATTTGTGTGTGAATAGTAATATATATTAAGCATTATAGTTAACACAAAAGAGTATCAATAGTGCATAGGAAGTCCTAGATGAGTACCTGCAGTACCGCTGAGTAGTACTTTGCCGCGTATTTATACTTCTTTTGGGTTAAATACTTCCTGGCTTTCCATTTTAATTTATCAATTCTTTCATCTAATTTATACTGGTCTACCAACGTACTCGTGCTCCTCACCATACAAGAGGCCAGCTCTAGCAGGCATAATGCCAGCAGCAGGCATGTCAGTGACCCAACAGACACCTTCATTCAAAGATCTGCCTTCTAACTTGGTAAAGGACCAGGACCAAGTGCATACCTGCTTGATCTTGAGGGCCGCGGAAAATTCATGAAACTTGATGAACTTTATGAGTAAAAGATTATATCTAATGGAGATACTAGTAGTTATTATTGCCATATTATGATCCCGTTATTCGCGCTATGTATGTTTAAGTCCTCACTATTTGACTGTACTTGAAGTACGGTGGGACAGGTCCTGCCGCGGTACCAGGTAAATAATTTCTAGATCGCTAATTAGATAGTTGTTTTGAGTGGTTAGAGGTTTGGAGTAGTTGATAGAGAAAGGACTCATGTCCAATCGGCGGGTAGAAGTGGAGGAAGGCGAAGAACCAGATGACGATCTAGTTGGTAGTGTATTGGGGAAGCATAGAGCTGGTCAATATGAAGAGGATAGGGAGTGTGTAAAGCAGATAAAAAGCATCGCGGAATCATCTGTCAATACAATAGCGCCGTCCATAAGACAATTGGACTATGACACTGTTGATGGTGAGAGGAATAGCTATGAAATATGGTTAAAAGCTATTAAAGCTGCAGCATATTCTGTGTTATTACCATCAACAGAGAAGAAAGCTGAGGCAAATAGACTGCTTTTAGAGTGGCAAGATCATATTGAGCAGTTACAAACAAAATATATAACACATGATCCTATAAATAGACATTTCAGAAGTTACGATCCAAATATTGACTCCGCTTTAATGTCCTGTGATGATACAACTGCGCTGAAGCCTGATCTAATATTACAAAACTTTCGGCCATATACATCACCTAGTGCTGTTTACGGTACAATGGCACCATTATACTCTATACCTGCAGCAGCTACTAATACTCAATTCGTGACGTCGCGTTGTAAGTCTTGTTACTATTTACAATTGCTATATCCCGGAATATTATCATTTAACAGTGTAGTAAAGCCTTTAGCGCAGCATTTGATACGCCGGTATCACGACCGTTATGCCTCGCGTATGGCAGTCTTACTGCTTTCAGACTCAATGAATGAAGAGAAAACATTAAACTTTGATATACCTAATGACTGTCAAGTGAGGTGCTACATTGTTCCTTCGTCTTATGTTTCAGGAGTTGCCGTCAACGGCTGGATTAAGCAGCAAACAATGCGCAATGTGGATCTGTGTGTCTTCATGCACCACGACGTAGCAGATAGTGATGCGAATGACGAATTCATAAGAAATCTTATAATAGAAAAAGGAATCGACACCTTTATTCCTAGTTACCCCGTTATACTGAGTAACGACGTCATGGTTCTGACGCCTATCCAGCTAGTGCAGATCAACGGTTGCGTCGCTTCTTGTGCAGATATTGCGTCCGTTATACAGTCGTTTTGCAGTCGGATCTCCATCGTCCTGGGAGCTCTACTCTGCAGCACTACATATAAATATCAGCATGGTAAGAAGCTGGATGAGTTCTGGTATTCCTCCGGCTTGCATGACCAGGAGAGCTTCCAGGACGGTCGCGTGCATTTAATCAACTTGTTAAATGGTGGGTACAACATCGCCGACTTGCAACAAGGTAACTATCTGCGTCCTGCAACCGAGTCCCCACCTCCTTCGTACCTAGCCACGCATATTCCATGGTGCAAACATGGCACCTTTGTTAATGACTGTAAGATCAACATATTTGCCGCAATCAAGTGCTACCGACCACGCGTTCTTGTGATTCTAGGCAGTGAATACGGCAAGATAACGCGGTTTATCATGGATAATTGCGACGAGCACAGCGTCATATTCTGTGTTGATGAGTACAAGAACAGAGCGACAAGCGATAACTTTGCTACTACAACATCCACAGAGAACAAGTTTGACTATAACTACCTGCAATACGAATCCTTCGTGTCGAGCATCGAGGGTTATGGCAATGAGCTGGGGAAGTCGTTGAGCATCTACACGATGAAGTTCGAACCTTTTACAGCAATCGAGTTCCTGCGCTACCGCATTGTACCGGTTGATCTGGTGTATATAAGTGATAACAAGGACACCGATAAGCTGTATACGCTCATCCTTCAGATCATCACGTACTACCCCGACGCTACCATAATCGGTCATGACTACAACACAGATGTGGGTAATTCAGTGGTAAAGAATTTACAGATCAGTAATCCGTACTTGCTGAGAGATGACTCGTATCTCATACTGCCTCGCCGACGATATGTGCCAGAAATCAAGCCGTTTATTGAGCTTGCAACCAGCAAATTTATTAAAACTACCAACACAATTGGTAGGTACATCAACGAGTTGGTGATCAGTTCCAGTGACTCGAGCAGTGTGAGTGAACTAGAAGCCTTCTTACTCGCACACGACATCTTCGCTCCTTTGGACGACCCTATCGCCATAACACACACTATAATGCATATATTTCTCAATAAATATCTCCAGTTGCACGAGGAAAACACCAAGCCAACTTCCCTCAACATCGGCAGCTTCAATGAGGTATTGAAGAAGAAGAAATTTTACACCGACATTCGACAACTGCTTCTGCGGATTATTGACCAATTTCAGGGCAGTGTTGGAGTCAACGAGAACTTTACTCACGTGTTTGACGTGCTCATTAGTAATGAAACCATAATGCCATAGTAATATATTCATGTATACAGTAAATACAACTCTACTCTATTGCTAGGTAACTAGCTCTGCTCACTATAGTGACGAGGAAGTTGGTGAAGTACTCGGTAAAGGAACATTGAATATCAATACGATGAAGTAGATGGACTGTAGAAAGAAATTTGATGCGGCGATTTCTTTTCATCAGGCGCCAAAACTCGTCACCTTTTAATTAATTGGTAACATAGAAAATATCTTGGCTTGCTCTTGCAGGTGCAGCTGACACGGTACAACACCACTACGACCATTAACAACACTATCAGCAGTAGCAGTACTACCAATCCAGTTATTGTTGGTAGTGCTGCTAATTCTGATAGTGTTGATGATGGTCGAGGTGGTGTAGTTGTTGCTACGCGCAAGGATGTGGACCGACTCAATCCGCTGGTGCAGAAGGCGGGCGGAGAGTCCACAAGAGCGGAGTGCACTCAATATTTGGGGTATGTTATGAGGGGTGTAGATAAAGCCCAATCCGCCGGCGCGGAGTAATTCTCAACAACCCAAGTGAGTGAGTAAGTATGTAAGTAAGTATAAATGAGTGAGTGAGTGAATAAGTGAGTGTGTTGAACGAATCGCCGAACCTCATCAGTTGACCTTTGATATATTTGGGTAGAAGGTTTTTCATGTCCTACATCTTGCGAGCATAAAAAAAAATTGAAGTACATTTTAAAATTGGCATGATGAAAGATCATCAGTTATATTTAATCGCGCAAACCAAAAGTAATACAAAATTGACGACTTTTAGCGCCTTATCAAAGACATATATTGACTTTCACCTTCTCAAAGTAAGTAACTAACGAGTACGAATATATCTTTCATTAATTTGATTTTATTATTAGTTGTCTTGTTGTTGAGTTGTGAGAATATTTCCATGATCAGCAGCTAAACCAGATACAACTACACTCTAAACTTATGATATCCATCATATTGTTTAGCTTTAATGATACCAGAAATATACGTGCAACCCAAAACAACAAACCAAATACCAATATATCATTTGAATCCATTATCCCTCATTAAGTCAATCTAATGCTAAATAAACAGCTAATCCTCTCTGATCACTCAGTAAGTGTACACTTCTGTGATTCCAGTGTCAATAGAATAGCACGAACAACTTGACACTTTATGGACTTTTTACTAGTGCCTGAATCTTTCGTCTGTGACTTGACTCGGCTTTGGAAAAAAGCTTTACCGAACCCTCTTATAAAGTTAAAGCTGTTACAAGAGTGAAACCTAACTAATTAATCAGTGCAATACATTCAATTCAAATCACAACATTATTCACTTCCGAATTACCAGAGACAAAACTCTACTACTCCACTACTCTACTGTTCATAACTCGTCATCTTGTAGAGAATGAGACAACCCTACTTTACTTACAAACCTTTCCCTGCATTTAATTCTTCTTCTACAATTGAAGATTTTTATTCTTTCTTTTCTCAAATCTGCCTGCCCTAACTTTTCCATTCTGCTGCTGCCATTCTCTCGTAGAAAATTTGAAAGATTGAATTAAAATGGTAAGTATGTGGGCTGTTGTGCCACAAGTGAGTGAATGTGATGTTCGCAAGTGTTATCGCAAGCATTACAATGATGGAATAAACCTATATTCTCTTTCTAATTGAATCAAAAGGCTTCATTTTGCAAAGGAGAGAAAGTATTCTATTCGTTGTGATGCTCACTCACTTAGTGCTCCACTTCACCCATTATTTCTCTCATACAAATATCTTACTCTCATACTTCTCTCTATAGGCAATCCCTGAATTTAAGTTAATATTAGTCGGTGATGGAGGCACTGGCAAGACAACCTTCGTGAAGCGTCATCTTACTGGTGAATTTGAGAAACGTTATGTAGCAACATTAGGAGTAGAAGTTCATCCATTAAGGTTTTTCACAAATTTAGGACCAATCCAATTCAATGTATGACACTCATTTATTTATTTATTTATTTACTTACTTACTTAATTTGTTTCTCATAGGTTTGGGATACTGCTGGACAGGAAAAGTTTGGTGGTCTTCGTGATGGCTATTATATTCAAGGACAATGTGCAATTATTATGTTTGATGTAACATCCCGTATTACATATCGTTCAGGTATTTACTTACTTACTCACTTACTTATTTATTTTACTTATTTAAACTTTTTTTTATCAGTCCCTAATTGGCACCGTGATTTAACCCGCGTATGTGAAAATATCCCTATAGTTTTGTGCGGTAACAAAGTCGAAGTGAAAGACCGCAAAGTCAAAGCCAAACAAATCACCTTCCACAGGTACTCACTCACTCATTTACTTACTCACTTACTTACTTACTTACTTACTTACTTTATGTTTATAGAAAAAAGAACTTACAATATTTTGAAATATCAGCTAAAGTCAACTATAATTTTGAGAAACCATTCATTTGGATCGCACGTAAACTAGCTGGTAACAATGATCTACACTTCACTGAGGCACCAGCTTTAGCACCTCCAGATGCCGAGATTGACTTAAGTTTGATGCAATACAACGAGCAGGAACTAGCCGCTGCCGCCGCTGCTCCACTGCCAGACAATGATGACGATGACGATATTTAAATACAAAAATGATGATATAGTAGTGAATGAGGGAGGCGCTATACCGGTTGGTCGCCAGAGAAAGTATAAACAAGCAAGTAGTTTTTACATGTATTTTAACTAAGTAATTATTAATATGATCCGCTTCTTATGAGTGGGTGAGTGAGTAAGAGTGAGTGAGTGCGTGAGTGAGTGAGTCACAGGGACCGCCGGCCGGATCTAGAATTTAATTTTTAATTTCTTGCAAACGCGGCAATTACGTGTTAAGCTAAAGGTGTTGTTTTCTTTATCAAAAACAGAAAAAATATGCCAGAATATGGAAGTGTTGAGTACTGGGATCGCCGCTATGGAGATGCCTCGAGTAGCGAGCCATTTGATTGGTTATTTGATTACCATGATGTGAAACATGTGTTGGAACAGCTAATGCCCGACAAATCTGTGCCAATTTTAATGGTTGGAGCAGGCAATGCACCTTTCTCTCCAGATATGTACTTCCAAGGTTTTTGATTACTTATTTACTCATTTATATAGCATTTACTAACCCAATTATAGGAGGTTATAAGCATATAATCAATATTGATATCTCGTCGGTTGTCATCAATCAACAACAAAAGTTGTACCCAGAGCAAGAGTGGCACATTATGGATGTGACTAACATGAAATATGCCGATCATCACTTCAACATGGTTGTTGATAAAAGCCTTATTGATACCTTGCTCTGTTACTCAAATAGTAATGCTAATACAAGTAAAATGATTGATGAAATTTATCGTGTCATGGCACCTGGTAGCAGGTACATCACCTTCTCTCTCCATTCGTTAGAAGAAACGATACGCCACTTTCAGGACGACAAATATAAGTGGAAGGTTTCTGGTTTTAACATCAAATCTAGCCGCTGGAACGAAGATGCGAATCGACGGCGGGCAGTTGCACACTGTATGATTGTCTGTGATAAGGAGCCCTACTCGCCATCGCCGCTAGACTTGCAAGGTACTCACTCACGCACGCACTAACTCACTCACTCAATGATGTAGTCTCACACTCACTCGCATCAATAGGTGTCCTATCAACCGAAGAGTTGGAGGTGTTACAGAAACAAGCAGACCAAGTAAACCTGCAGAAAGCCGTTGAAAGCGCGCCAACGGAACTGCTATGCCAGCTGCTAGACAAAGCCCTGACAAAGTATCAAAATAGTAATTTCCAAGTGAAAAATCAAACATGAAAAAACAATAAAAGAAAAATAATATACAATAATGAAAACAAGTGACAAATTTATAAATAAAAGCAACGGCAACCTCGCTCTTACTCACTCACCCACTCACTCACTCACTTGCGACTCATCGCTAACGGGTTCTTCTTCGCCATACCTTGTTTACTCAAGTGCATGGTATTCTTGGCACTATCTCCTCCATTTTGCTGCTGCAGCTGCAACTCCTTCTCTTCAAACACCTGGAAAGCTTTGACAAACGACGACCGCGTGCCTTGCTTGAACTTCTTTCTCTCCATTTTCCACTCCTCAAAACTGAGCTGATCGCCGTCTATGCTGTACTCGTCGGGGTTGTTGCAGTGCGTCTGATACTCGAGGAAGAGGGACTCGTCGTCCTGTGTGTCGGCTGCCTCCAAACGCGATTGAATACTGCGTAGTGGATTGTGTGTGGCTGCGCTGCTAGTAAGGGAGGAATGCGCGGCTTCCTCTTTCGCTTGGTAAATATTGTCGTATGCTACGTCGTACACTACCTCTTGCACCTCCTCCTCTTCTTCTTGCACCTCCTCTTCCTCTTCTTGCACTTCCTCTTCTTCTTGCACTTCCTCCTCTTCTTGCACTTCCTTCTCTTCTTGTACATCCTCTTTGTCTTCATATTTCGACTCAACTATTTCAATAACTGGTTGTATTCTCATCGGGTTCGCTACTGGCGCAGTAGCTGCAACTTCTTCCCTGATCCACCGCGCCTTGATCGCATCCTCGCGGT
>JACCDO011879562.1_pt1 | contig 35931 bp, 38 predicted proteins | sample 7446101 | NCBI WGS metagenome assembly JACCDO01 (sample SAMN15323440, study PRJNA562643) | freshwater metagenome | isolation source: river surface water | place: USA:Blue River Watershed | collected 2017-08-16 | reverse complement strand
TAGCGTCAAACCTGGGGTATACAAGGCCCTTGGTTGACGGTCTCCAGCACATTAGCTGGGCTTCGGCCATGTCGGGGCTTACCTGCTTAAACGCTCTGATTACGGCAGGAATTGGCTTGTATAAGTTTTTAACCGAGGTTTCCGGCTTGTCTGCAAGCCGGGTCTTACACACGGGAAGAAGCTTACATCCAAGGCAGCCGGGGTGAGCCTTAACAAGCTCATAATCGTCTTTTTCTTGAGGCTGAATCTGGGAATACTCCTCGGTAGAGATAGACCTTAGCGGCAGCCTTTTGTGGGTGTATACGTCAATCCGAGTACCGTCAGAATTGGGCTGGTACCTGGCCGGTTGGCACTTTTCTGCAATATCTAGGATATTCCATCTTTTTACAATTTCCCCGGTAGTGGCTACTTGATTAAGCTCTTTTTCCATCATACCGAAGGCAAACTTTCTCGTAGAAAGCTTTACAGTAATCGGGTATCGACCTCTTTCCATGCCGGGAATTAGCTTCGCTTCCTCATACGCATTTGGGTCGCGAACGACGTCGATCTCATCAATAAACATTAGGTTGGTGTGCGGCCCGTTCGCACCTGCCATGGAGCAGATAACCACCAGAATGTAGGGTCGATGGCCCTCAGGGGTCTGAAACTCAATCTGGGTTTTAGACTCAGAAACCTTTGCCCAGCCGTTTCCATCGATATACTTTTTTAGCTTATTTAAAAAGCCCGTAATATAAGCAACGGCCCTGTCCGACTGCTTCTGGATGGCCGCCATGTGAGATATGGAAACCTGAAAGTGTAAGAGGAGAATGACTTCCAGCATTGCGGCAGAAAGCGTCTTGTACGCCTCTCTGGCCGACAGCATAATAAACCCGGCGATGTCTTCGCCCTTATTGTCTCGAACGGCCTCGTAAATAGACCACATGGCGTCTAGCGGATTGCTAGTCGAGTCCGGGTCAATGGTGTCGGAAACAATCTCAAGATTTAAGTATAAGCGAAACCAATCCCTCATCTGGTCTTTGTTTTCCAGAGTTTTGAGGAAGTATTTGATTTTTAACTTTTCTTCTTGAGAAAGTTCACTCATTAAGGTCTCAGATCGGCCTCGTTAGCGTATTGCTCTGGACTGTCTACAGCTCTTTTAAACGAGGCGTCGGCCTTAGCCTCATCTCTTTCAAAGGCATCATCTCGAGGGTACGCTACGATACCGCCCAAGGTACCCATAACAGTAGCAATTGAGGCGGCGTTTTTAAGAGCCTCCTCTACTGCGGGTGCGGAGTCAAAAACCCCCAGCTCTTCGGCCTTTCCAAACAACTGGTTTTCTACGTCATACACCGTTTCGGTGTTCTCAATAAGACGGTTAATAACCTCAACGGTCTCTTCTTGAGTATATCCGGCGTTATCTAAAAGACGGTTAATGGGGGTCAGCAAAGAAGGGATAAGAATCTCTTGAATAATTTCATTAGACTCTTCTTGGCCAATGGAAAGGGCTAGATCAATAAGGGTTCGGCAGCCGCCTGGAAGCGCGCCCTTTGAAATTGCCGACCGAACAGCGCAAACCGCATCTTCACATCGGTCGTGAGCCTCTTTAAGTTCTCCGTTAGAGCCGCCGTAGATGGTAAGCTTAGCGATACCGTTTGTAATCTTGCCCAGGCGTTCTTCTAGCCACATTTTTTCAGCGAGGCTTTCGGCGTGATCTTTTTGCTTGGCCAACTCATCTGCTCGGACTTCGATATTGACCTGATCAGGATTTCCGACAACCGTACTTCTAAAGCGATACGCTTCAAAAATTTCCATACTGCCGCCAAGGTCTTGTGGCTGAGCTTCCGCTACGCGGTCCTTCATGCCAAAAACTTTTGCTCCAGTAAATGCCGCCATATCCATCAAAAACTGCAGTTGCGAGTTCATAAACTGCGCCATCGGAGTAACCATTGGAACAATGTTCATGGTGTTTGGATTGGTAAAGTTATAGGCAAGGTTAGTGAGCACGTGGTCGCTGTATCCGTGAGCAAAAATAACTAGATTTTTAAACTCGGTGCGGCCCTCAACGTACCCCTGACCAAGGGAGTCGAATAGATTTGCAAACATTACGATGTCGTTTACCTGGCCATCGTACAAAAGAAACAGCGGCTTCTCGAGCACGCAACGCTGGTTTGCCTGGTCGTTAATAAAGGCCGTGTGGAACTTACCGATAGACTCTTCATACCCGATCGGGACCGGGAAGCCCTCAATAAGGCTAACGTCATAGCCGTATGGGCCTGAGAGTTCTTTAATGGTTACGTGCGAGTTCTCGCCGTAGCCGACAAGCTCAAACGCCTTAATTACAGCGTTTGCCATATCTTCGTCGCCGTTAGCCGAAACCTTTGCAACCATCTTTAGAAGGTGCTGGTTCTCAGGGGTAATTTCAATAGCCTTATCCCGGATGATTGGGACGAGCCTTTCTCGAATAATCTTAGACATCTCTCGAGCGGCCTTTTGCGGGCTGTATTTAGGGTTTGCTTTACAGAATTCATATAGATTTCTGACCATGGCCGCCGCAAGGATTGTCGCCGTGGTGGTTCCGTCCCCGGCCTCGGACGCGGTTCTTTGTGCGGCATCGCGGGCCTGTTCAATAATTAAGTGTTCGTACGAGTTATTTGCGCCCAGGCTTTTAAATACCGTAACGCCGTCCTTGGTGTTTTTGTTTGGGATACCCGGATAGTCGCTCTCGATTAGAATGTTTTTCCCGCCCGGCCCGTAGGTTGCGCCAACAATCTCGCTAATTCGGTCCATTGTCTTTACGACAACATCTTCTAGCTTTTTAGAATCTGACACGAAAATTTTAGGGCTTGTTTTTACTTTTCTAATCATTTTTATCCTCCAAGAACATTCTCTCTGGCTATACTATCAAGTCTATGATAAGTTGTAAAGAATGAAAGTTATTATTAAGTCGCCTATCAAAGCCTATGTAAGTGCCGAAGACTCCGATATGGATAAGTTGCGACGCCTTCTTAACTATACTAACACAAGTGTGCAGTTTCTATACAAAAAGCACATGAAAAACCAGTGGTGGCGCAATTCTAACCCGGACACTTGGAAGGAAAGAGCGGACGAGCTAAAGGCGGAGATGAACGCTACCCTGCTTTTTCATGACGCAGACGGCTATTTTGTTAGACCTGGCTCTATCCCCTATATAAAAGAGTCCTTTGAAAAAGTAGAAATTGAGTCTAGGGTTACGTACCCAAAGCCAAAGTTGGCCCCCTGGAGCAAAAAGATACCGTTTGAGCTATATCCCTACCAAAAAGAGTCCGTAGAAAAGCTTATTGAGGCTGGGCACGGCAACGTACAACTATGTACCGGAGCTGGAAAAAGTGCAATTATATTAACTATTTGTAGAAATTTAGGACTTCGTACCGTTATCGCGGTACCGTCAGCCAGTATTTTTTCTGAGATGCTAGACAAGTTTACAAAGCACCTAGGAAAGGCGCAGGTCGGCGGCGTTGGCGACGGTAAGAGGCAATTTGGGAAAAAATTTACGGTTGCTATCTCAAAGTCACTAACAAACTTAAAACCCGGAACAAAAGAATACAATGACATTGCATCGGCAGACGTTTTGCTAGTAGACGAATCTCACCTATGGGGAGCCGGGTCCCTTGACGAAATCTGTCACGGCATCTTTGAAAAAGTGCCCTACAGATTCTTTTTTTCTGGCACCCAGACCCGTGGGGATGGCTCGGAAAAGCTATTGCAAAGCATTATCGGCCCTACAGTAAAAGAACTCTCTACAAAAGAGGCCATCGAGGGCGGCTTTATTTGTGACCACGAATTTAGGATTGTGCCCATTCCTTCAAGTTCTCCGGGGTATGCGGTAGACGACCCTTTAAAAATGAAGCGAAAGCACCTACTGCATAACGAAAATGTTGCTAAGTTTATCGCCAAACTTGCAAACTCGGTATATCAGGCCAAAGGGGAGCAGACGCTGGTATTGGTTGACGAAATTGATCAGATTTATAAATTAATTCCCCACCTAACCATACCCTTTGCTTGCGCTACCGGAGAGTCCAAAAAGGATTTGGGGGAGTCTACCGACCCCCAAGAATCGGTAGAAAAGTTTAACCGAGGAGAGGCCAAGATTCTTATTGGAACGTCCTGCATCTCTACAGGAACCAACATCTTCCCAGTGCACCACCTGGTAAATTGGCAGGGAGGGTCCAGCGAGATTAAAACTAAGCAGGGAGCGGTGGGCCGAAGCGTAAGAAAGCTAGAGGGTAGTGGGTACGAGCAATTCCACGTACCTAAGAAAAAGGCCATTGTTTGGGATATTGATATAATAGGGGTGGACGTGATGCGAAGGCATTTGCAAGAACGCATAGCCTACTATCGCGACAGCGGAACAGACATCAAGGTTGTAGGGAATGAGCGAACAGAACAAAAGCGGGACATTTGACAATAGCCTATACTGGCTTGCCGATGAGGTAACCAGGGTCTTAGGTGAAAATGAAAATGGTACCGATCAGAAAAAACAAGTCGAGCGCTTAATGGAGCTAGAGGACCGATTTAAAAAGTCCGTCCTTAAATTTAAGCAAGCAAACGAAATTTACAGAAAGTTTATTATTCACGTAGTTGTTCAGAACAGGAACATCTTGAGCGCTAGACCCTACTTTAGAGAAAAGTCTGAGGTGTTTAGCTCAAAAATCACTCCCGCCATAAAAGACGGCAAAATAAAAGTATTGCAAAGCTTTCATATAAACTACTTGTTTATAAAGTTTATAAGAGATAGCTGGGTGGGGCCATTTCCTGAGCGGTCAGCCAAATACTTTGAGCAAGTGGTTGAGGCGCGCCGCCTCTTAATCGAAAACAATATTCCATTAGCAATTAATCGGGCAAAGCTATTTTTTAGAAAAGTTCCTAGAAATCATGTAACCCTCATGGACATGATCGGCATTGCCGCAATGGGGCTAATCTCCGGCGTGGATAAGTGGGTAGGTACATACACACCCGTTTTTAGGTCCGTATGTATCGGACGTATGGGCGGAAACCTAATCGAGTCCTATTCAGAAACCATGCTGCATTTTTACCCTTCCGATAGGCACATTTTGTATCGAGCAAACTCCCTTTGCTATAGAGAAGGGGTTACCGATTTTGAAGAGCTTGCCGCCCTGGTCAATAGCAGCTTTGCTGCAGATAAAGAGGAAGGAAAAAATACCTCCCTTAAAAAAGTCAGCGGGTCAGAGCTGGCATCCCTAATGAAGGCAGCCTCTGTAATGACCGCCTCCGCCCCCGTAGATGCGGAAGGTAACGTAAATGATATTTATGACTTACAAAGCTTAAATGAGAGTTCCGAAGAGGATGTAGAGAACGGCCTAATTGAGCGCGACTCTATGATAAAGATGTTTATATCGATTGATTCTCTTCCTTTAATTTACAAAAAAATACTTAAATTAAAAGGGGTTAAACTATGAAAATTGGACTAATGAGCCTTAACGACTTTCTTATTGTTGAGCCTTACAAACAAGGCCAGGGCCTCAAGGCCGAAGTTAAGAACGGCTTTGCGTTTGTTAAGCAAAAAATGGAGCTGGTCCCCCTAAAGCTTTTGGTAGAAGCCAAGCTTACTGACGGTAGCTACATCCCCGCCGGGAGTTCCATTTACGTACAAGAAGAATATCTAACTACCCACGAATGGGCAAAAAAGGTTAAAAAAGCAGAGTCGGCACTAGGAAGTCAAGAGTTTATCATCGTCGAATTGAAATATATTTCTATGATTGACACACACGAACAAGTGTAGTAGTCTATTGACATGGTACTTATAGTAGGGGACCCTCACGTAAAGCAAGACAATCTCGATGAGTCTAAAAGGCTTATGGAGTTTATTGTAAGTACCGCAAAGGCTAACGGCGTCAACGAAATCTGGGTTCTTGGCGATCTTTTTCACACTCACGGCATTATCCGAATGGATGTTCAGAGCTTTTGGATGAGCTGGGCAAAAACGCTCGGTGCTACGGCCCCCACAACGCTTTTGGTAGGAAATCACGACCAAAAGGGGGATGACCAGTCCGAGGGGCGCATGAGCGCCCTAGATTCTTTAAAATGGGCTCCCGGTGTTCGGGTAGTTGACTCCCCGACAGTTTTGGGCAAGGCCACCTTTCTTCCGCACACCCACGACGCCAAACGGTTTGCGCACTGGGTATCTGAAGCAAACACCAGCATTTTAGTGGTGCACCAAACTTTTAACGGGGCTTCCTACGAAAACGGCTTTTATGCAAAAGACGGTTTGGACCCAAAGCTTGTAGAAGGCTTTGACGTCGTAATCTCTGGCCATATTCATAAAACTCAAAATATAGCCAACATATTTTACCCTGGGACCGCTAGGTGGGACAGCATTTCTGACGCTAACGAATCAAAAGGAATTTGGCTTTTTAACCCAGAAAATCTCGAGGTTAAAATGGTCCCTACCGACACGGTGTGCACCCCAATTGTCTCGGTCGAGGTCAAAGAAGGCGATGCGTTGCCGGAAATACGGGAGGGGTCAAAAACCCATATTTCCCTAGTCGGTTCAAGCGCTTGGATTGCGGCAACGGCTAAAAAATTAAAAGGAAAAGTAAGGCTTTCGGCTAAGCCTACCGACACAAAATTTGCGGCAAACGGTCAAAAGCTTTCTAGCCTTGAAGAGTATTCAAATAGCTTTAAATTTTCTTCTGGCATTTTAAAAGACGATGTATTAAAATTCTTAAAGGATTTATAATGGATGACGTAAAAGGATACCTAAAGGATTTAAACACCGGCCTTGCTCTTATTGGCAAGTTGTCCGAAGTGCACGTTAAAAATATGCAGATGTACCCGTTTGTCTTCTTCGACTCTTTGGTTTCTGCTAACATTTCTTACGATATAAAAACCGACCCCTCGGAAATTGAGTCCGGCCAGCCCTCTTCTATTACCTATGAGCTTTCGTTTGCTGGGGATGAGTCCCCCCTTAACCTTGCGGAAGGGTTTAAAAACACAAAGCTTGCCCTTTCCACCCTGTTCGGACAAAAAATTAGGCTTACAATAAAAGACCAATACGGTCAGATTTTAATGGGGGAGAGATCGAATGAGTGATAAAAAAGACTCAAACCTTCCCGCAGACATTGACCCTAAGCTTGTAGAGGGCTGGACAATGAAAGAGATAATGATTCTTTCAGAGTTTAAAAAAGACGGCCTTCCGGGGATTACAAAGTTTACAGAGGAAACGATTAAAAAGGCAAAAGAAGGCTACCTAAATGGTAAGTCTTTCTCTATGATTTCTATGGAGCTTAGGGTTCCAAAATCAGTTATTACCTATTACGCCTACAGAGATCGATGGCAGCCCGAGCGGTCTGAGCGAGTGTCCGCCATTATGGAGTCCCTGTCTTCTCAGGCCCCTATAATGCAGCTAGACAACGCGCTATTTGTAACGGAAATGGCGGATTTCTTTAAGAAATATTTTAGAGAAAGAATTGAGACTTACGAAAAAACAAAGGATGAGCAGGTTATTGCTAACATAGACTGGAAGCTGTTTGCAAACTTTACAAAGCTTTTGGACCTTATTAAAGGCAATTCCGCGACGCCCCCGAGCCCCCCTGTAAACATTACAGCAAATGAGGTGGCCATTAATATGAAAGGGGGACAAAATGAACAGGATGAAAATTTGGGCAACGTGCTAAGAGCACTTGCTGATATTAATAGGTCTAAGGATGTTAAATAACTTCGAGGAGAAAAAAATGAAGAAAGTAAAAATTGCGCTAACAGCACTCGTATTGGGAGCTTTGGCCGTAACAGCACATGGTTTGAAACTAAGCAGAAAGTCATCTAAAGATGCCGACGTCATTCTTAGCGACAGGAACGCCCTGTCCCTAAAGGGTGAGGTTAGCGATGAGTCCGTAGGCAAGCTTATTAAGCAGCTTCGAGAACTGGACACCGATAAGGAAGCCGGAGAGCCTATTTATCTAGTTCTCTACACCCCAGGCGGAAGTATTCAAGCAGGTCTTGAACTTATTGAAGCCGCAAAGGGAATGCGCCGGCCCGTAAAGACCATCACAATTTTTGCCGCAAGTATGGGCTTTCAAACTGCCCAAAATCTTGAGGAGCGTCTGATTCTTGAGAGCGGAGTTCTTATGAGTCACAAGGCTCGCGGCGGATATACCGGAGAGTTTGATTCTGGGAACGAATCTCAGCTAGACAGCCGAATCAGCCTGTGGAAGCAGCGCATTAAAGAGCTTGACCTCAAGACCGTTGAGCGAACCAAAGGAAAGCAAACCTTGCAATCCTACATGAAGGCTTATGAAAATGAGCTTTGGCTTACCGGCCATCAGGCTGTCGAAGGCGGATACGCTGACCGTACCGCAACCGTTCGCTGTGACAGCAGCCTAAACTCATCCGAGGAGCAAGTGTTTAGCTCTTTCGGCATGGAAGTTCGAGTTAAGTTTAGCCGCTGTCCGCTACAAACCGGCCCAGAATCAGTCGAAATGCACATTAAAACCAACCGGGGTACGATGGCTATCGAAGAATTTACCTCTAAGGGCGGAATTCTTGGCGTAGACTGTACCGTCGCCGCTTCTCGAGTCGTACCTACTCAAGAAGGCGTTTTGTGTGCTGTTGACGGCAACCTTACGCGAGAAAAGATCGAGCTACAACGACAAAAGATTTACCAGTCGTATACCTCTGCGGGTATGCGAGCAGGAGTTGTAACCCGTTTTTAATAGGAGAGTGTGGCCATGCCGATGATTAAGTATAAATGTCAGTGTGGCCACACCCCTTCAAAGCTAGTCAAAAAGGCTATTGATGCCCCTAGCGAGCTTGACTGCAACAAATGCGGTAAAAAAGCAAAAAGAACCTTGTCCTCCCCCGCGTCTACGTCTAAGATAACAGTAGACAATGGCCTTCAGGCTAGGGCTGTAGAAATGCACCCCAACATTGAAGAGATTAATAGAGAAAGATCAACAAAGCCGGCGGACAGGGGAGACTGATGAGAGTTTTAAAACTAAAGCTTTCAAATGTAGGCAGATTTATCGGGGAAAACGAGATTGATTTCTCGAGCAAGTCCAACCTAATCCAGGTAGATGCCGAAAACAAAAACACCGGCGGGTCTTCCGGCGGTGGCAAAAGCACCATTTTTAACAGTATTGAGTATGTATTAGGGATTAACGATATCCCATCAACTGTTCTTCAGTCCAGACTAACCAAGAACAGTATGTCCGTAGAGCTAACCCTAGAGCAGGACCAGAAAATCTATACGGTCACTAGAAACAAGTCTGAAGGGCTCACCATCTCCGGGCCAGACGTGCAGGTCTCCGGCTCCAATAAAGAGGCCGAAGACGCTCTGGACAGGCTCTTAGGTATACCAAGAAACCTTATCAGGCCAATGATTCATAAGAGGCAGGGCGAGGGAGGCTTCTTTTTAAGCATGACCCCAAAGCAGTCCCACGAGTTTCTAATGGATTGTCTTGGCATGAAGTCTCTAGAAGAAAAGTCTGAAAAGATTGATGCTCAAATTAAGCTACTTGAAAAAGAACTTTTAGTAAAAAAGACGACCCTTGAGTCTAGCCAGTCCGCCTTGGAAGCAACGAAGTCCGTGTTTTCTGAGCTTATTGAGCCAAAGTGCGACGTAGATGAGACCGTTTTGGCCGCCCTGGAGGCCCGGATAAAAGAGATTGGAAGCCACGTCGCGACGGTCGAAAACGAGCTAAGGCAAAAGCTTTTTGAGCTAGAGCAAAGAGCGCCCAAGCTATCTCAAATTGACGTGCCGCAAGACCTTGTCTCTAAGCACAAAGAGCTTGACGCCGCACTGTCTGAGTACCGTACCGTAGCAGAAAAAAGCGAAAGGGCCGCTATTGAATCTTCTAGGGCCATGGACAGGATGTCTAGAGATATCGAATCGTTTAAGTACGAGGCAACAAAGAAGCCTGGTTTTGAAGAGGAGCTGGGCTCTATTAAGGCGGATATTGTAAGGGCTATGAAAAAAACCTGCCCCACCTGCAGCCAAGAGGTGGCGGCTGAGGCTGTTATGGACGGTATTGTAGCCTCCCTTGTAGAAAAAGGAAAGAAAAAGAAGGCGGCAATTGAAGCGGTAGCGGCAATGGAGGCTAAGATACCGGAGGTCGAGAGCCTTATCTTGGAAGAGTCTAAAAAGCATCAGCTTCACGCCCTATCCCACCTAAACGCTAAAGCCGACGCTACCACGACCGAAAAATTGATTTTAGACTTAAAAACCCAAATAGAGTCCTTTACCCTAAAGGCAAGGGAAGAGTACGGGGCCCAGCTAGGTAGGCACGCTCAGGACCGGACGGCTATTGAGGCGGAATATAGGGATAAAATAAGCGCCATGCGCCAGCACCTGGCGGCATATGAGGCAGGGTACTTTACGGGCAAGGCAAGCCTGGAGTCGTATAAAGCGGCAAGGCTTGGTTACGAAAAACAAAAAGCAGCGTTCTCAGAAAAGCTACAAACGCTAAAGGGGTCCGTTGACAGGCTGGAGCAAGAGGTTCCCTCCCTAGAGAAAAGTGCGGTTGTTGCGAAAGATGCCTTGCGCCTAATAAAGAGTTATGCTAATCAGCTTTTTCAGGATTCGCTCGCGGTTGTTGCCGAAAACGCTACAAAAATTCTTTCTCGCATCCCCAACATGAATACGGCTACTATTACTTTTGATGCGTTTAAAGAGACAAAATCCGGCGCTGTCAAGGAAGAAATTACGGCCATTCTTTCTTTAGACGGAGAGATTGGAATTCCTGTCAAGTCAATTTCAGGAGGCGAAAGAGCCTCCGTAGACCTGGCCATAGACCTTGCCGTTATAGACATGATTGAGTCTAAGACCGGGAAAGGGTTAGACTTATTTATCTTGGACGAGCCTTTTGATGGGTTAGACGCAATTTGCAGAGAAAATTGCTTAGAGGTCTTGAAATCCCACGTATCCAGTCGTAAGATTGTAATCGTGGACCATTCAACTGAAACTAAGCAAATGGTTCAAGATAAAATTTTAGTGATTCGTGATGGACAGACAAGCACCATCTCTGATACTCTATGAAAAGGCGGCAAAATGAGACCACGATCTGAAGAAGAAGTTGAGCAGGATATCGGAACCTTTCTCGCTAGGCATGAGTCGATGACCATGAGCGACCGAAGAGAGCTTTTAAGGGCTATGTTTAAAAAGCATATCCTTATAAATGAAGGCGAGCTTATTCTGTCTAAGTACGATTTTGATATGATTCTAGGGACCGCCAAGAACGCCTTTTCAAGGGAAAGAATTCCGCAAAAAATTGGCGATAAAGATTTTTATAGCGCCGAAGCCGCGCAACTGTTTTTGATTGAAGCTGTTTTTAGTGTTTTAAACTCAAAGGATGCCCTCAAAAAGCTTCCTAAATTTGACAGGAGATAAGAAATGGCAAAGAAGAGCGTACAAGAAACCGTCCAGAAGAAATACCCTGACTTCGTTGAGGTCGTGGATGGGCTGGGAGTTCCAGAGCTAGAGGCTAGACTCCTCACATACGCAAAAGAGCGTGAGAAGGTAGAAGAAGCTAAGGAAGCTGACGAAGAGCTTGCAAAGACAGCCGAACTACTTAAGGAGCTTAAGGGCCCATACTCAGACGCTACCAAGGCCATTAACCTGAAGAGCCGATACCTTATTTCCTTGATTAAGGAAAAGGGCGGAAATGTCGATTAAAAAGCCCTCTTTGACCCCGGACGAGCGTCGGGCGATTAAGGGAGCTTTAAGACGAGCCTTTAGGCAATCTCCTCGCATGAGAGATGTGCTCCAGAAGGCTAGGGTGGAGCTTCCTCCGGCTTTAAAAAAAGACGGAACGCCCGGTGCTAGGAACCAAGTCCGGTATACCTGCGCTCTTTGTGGGGAGCTTTTTCCACAAAAGTTTGTGCAGGTAGACCATAGGAACCCCGTGGTCCCGTTTGACCTTAAAGAAGAGGACATGACACCTACGCAGCTTGTCGAGGGCATCTTTTGTGACCAAAGCAATTTGCAGGTATTGTGCAGCACACCGTTAAAATTTCTTCCTAAGGGCAAAAAATCTTGTCACGCCGTAAAGACCGCCGAAGAGAACTTTATTAGAAAAGGCATGGCCGGTAAGGGCGGTTCCGAAGACGCCTGGAGGGCTCAGTACAGGAAGTACGTTGAGCAAAAAGAGCAAGAAAAGTTAGAAAAAGAACAACGTAAGCAAGCTAAGCTTTTAAAGAAACAACAAAAGGTAAAACAATGAGCACATCATGGTCAAATCTAGCTAAAGTAGTATACAACAGAACTTATTCTCGAGTAGACACCGGCAGTTACGAAAACTGGGAAGATACCGTAGAGCGGGTTATTCGCGGTAACATTAGAAATCACGAAGTTTCGCAAAAAGAAATTGAGCAGCTTAAAAGGTTTATGCTAGAGCGAAAGGCTATCCCAGCCGGTCGTGGCCTGTGGTATTCGGGCTCGCCCTCTCACGAGCGCCTTGGCGGGACCGCCCTTAATAACTGCTGGGGGCTGACCGCAGACACTATCCGGTCTTTTGTTGTAGGAATGGACCTGCTGATGCTAGGCGGCGGGGTCGGGCTTTCCGTTGAACATCGCTACACTTCAAAGCTGCCTAAAGTAAAAAAGGGCGTAAAGATTGTTCATAAGGGAACAAAAGACGCTGACTTTATCGTTCCAGACAGCCGCGAGGGGTGGTGCGATCTATTTGAAAGGGTTTTGGAGTCCTTTCTGGTCACAGGAAAAAGCTTCTCATATTCAACGGTATGTATTCGCGGCTACGGCGAGTCTATTAAGGGGTTTGGAGGGACCGCCTCCGGCCCTCAGCCGCTAATTAAATTTATTGAAAATATCTCACAGATTTTGAGTAGGCGGGAAGGTAACCACATTAAGCCTATCGACGCCATGGACATTATTTGCGCTACCGGAGAGATGGTGGTTGCGGGTAACGTGCGCCGATCGGCAATCATTATCCTGGGTGACCCGTGGGACCGAGCCTATCTGCAGTCAAAGCGGTGGGACCTAGGCCCAGTCCCCACCTATCGCGCCTTTGCCAACCTTTCTGTCGTTGTGGACGACGTGGATGATTTGCACAAGCTGTTCTGGAAAACATACGAAAACGGCGAGCCTTTCGGTATTGTTAACCGAAAAAATATGCAGACGTTCGGCAGAATGGGCGAGCGAAAAAAAGACTCGGCAACGGTGGTAAACCCCTGCGCTGAAGCTACTCTTGAGCCGTTTGAGCCCTGCAATTTGCAGGAGATCGCCCTGGCAAACATTAAAGATGAAAATGAGTTTGTAGAAGCCGCCGTTCTTATGCACAGGTACGGTAAGCGGGTGACAATGGAAAACTACCACCACGAAGAGATTATGGAAGTTATCTCTAGAAACCGGCGAATTGGCACAGGAATTACCGGATGCCTTGAAAGCCCTCTGTTTAACCCAAAAACACTGGACCGGGTATACGAAGCTATTCAAAAGGAAAACGTTAAATACTCAAAAGAACTGGGCATCCCAGAGAGCATTCGGACGACGGTTGTAAAGCCCTCCGGTACTGTTTCTAAGCTTTTAGATCAAAAAGGCGAAGGAATTCACCCGGCCTACTCTAGATATATGATTCAAAGGGTTCGGTTTGGCTCTAATGATAGACTACTATCGCACCTTAAAGAGGCGGGGCACTACATGGAGCCTGTAGTAAAATTTGACGGAACTTACGACCCAAACACAATGGTCGTAGATTTCTACCTGGAAGCTCCGGCGGGAATGCCCTGCGCAGACGAAGATTTTGATACCTGGAAACAGCTAGATGTTCTTCTGATGGCCCAAAAGCACTGGGCGGACCAGGCCGTATCAGTTACCGTTTACTATAAAAAAGAAGATATTTCAAAATTAAAAGAGTGGCTTTCTGATAATCTAAAGTACCTAAAGACGATCAGCTTCCTATGCCATAGCGACCACGGGTTTAAACAAGCGCCAAAGGAAGCTATTACGAAGGAGCAATACGAGGAGCTTTCAGAAAAAATCAACCCAATCAAGCTAGAAGACAATTTATCGGTTGACACATCTGGTAGCGGTGATTTAAGCTTAGAGTGCGCCGGGGGAGTCTGCCCCGTAAAATAGGAGAGTTTATGGAATTTTGGGAAAACGAAGAAATACAAGAGCAAGCTGCACTGGCAGCCGCAGAGGCCCAGGAAGAGGTTGATGTGGGCGACAGCGACGACGCTATTGCTAACCTAGTAGACGAGAGCGTCGAGCAGGACGAGCTAGACCTTTTAGCCTCAGAAGAAGCTGACGATACGGAGCTTCTAAGCAACGCTAGGCTTCGACTTGAGCAGGGGCGCTTGTATGAAATGCTTTTAAAGCACGATCTTTTTGCCGATGTTGACGCAGACCAGCGAGCAATCGCTAACGTGCAAAAAGAGATTCGTAGTTATATTAAAGAAAGACTAGAAATCCTTCTTGGGCTCCGACAAGACCCAAAAACTTTACCGCCACAAGCCGCCGTAGAAGCTATCTCTCCTTTTACCCCCCTAGAAGTGGAGTTACTTAAGCGGTTTTTAGCAAAAATGAGCAAAGGGGCTACCGAACAGGTGGTTCTACCTCCTTCTACCGCCCGAGTTCAGGTCCCTAGCGGTGGGATTAAGCCCCTTAGCTCTAAACCCGCCCCTAAGCCCGCACCAGTAGGCGCGCAAAAGCCAGCTACAAAAAAGCCGGCGGTGGCGGTGGCCCCAGCTCCAAAGAAGGCTGCCGAGCCGGCCTCTACGATTAATGTGCCGAGCAAGGGCGTTAAAGAACAGTTAGAAGCCCTGGGCGAGTACGAGATGCCGCTTGGAGGCTCAATTGATAAAGTATCTAAAAAAACTTTGATGGAAAGAAACTTGCGGATTAGCCAAAGACAGGCCGCCCGCAAGGCCCAGTCCACAAACAAGCTTCCGACGCCGATGGGCGATCAGGAGAGTCAAGTAATGATGAGTCACGTTGTAGCACGGCAAGCCGCCATGGCGCAAAGTGGAACGTCGCCGGTAACCCTGGCTTTGGCAAAAGTATTGTCAAGCAAGTCCGGTATGTCAGTAAACGATGAATAAGGAGAGCAAAATGGAAAAGAAAGAAAAGAAGCCAGTTACAGCATCCCAGCGCCTAGAGGGCCTTGAGGCTGCAGTAAGTATGTTGGACCAGTCACTAGCGAATATTACCTCAAACCTACAGAAGACTGTAGACGCGGTAAACCTCATTAGCAAGCGAGTAGAGGCGATTGTTCGCGCCGCTGACGCGGGAAGCCTTACTTCGCAGTCTGTTTCTGCGCAAGTGGTCAACATGAACATTGAAGAGTTGAAGGAAAAGGTAGACAGCCTTATCTCTCAAGGTGTCGCGGTTCCTTCAGAGCAAATCCAAGAAAATTCTTTCGTGGTCGGTCGCGAACTTGACCCATCGTCTAAGGACATTCAAAACCCACGGCTTCAGTTCCCCGTGTTTGGCCTAAAGCCAGAAACTAAGGAAAAGCTTATGGGCAAGAAGGTCGGAGACCTTATTGATATCGAGGAAGGCCGTAACACTCTCGAGATTACAGAGCTTTATAACATTGTTATTCCAGCCCAGTCGCAGGGGCAGACCAACCTTGAGGGGACTCAAGCCTAATGGCCTCTAGAAAAGAAGAGATTTCTCTCTCTTATGCAAAGCTGGCAAAGAAGCTTAAAAGCTATCCAAGCCGCTCCGACATTAAGAAGATCGACATCTCTCGAGATATGGTAAGAGACCACTTTGGGAGCATGGAAGCTCTTAAAGATTTTTCAAAAGAATCTCATCCGAAATATTTTGAAAATATTATAGAGCCCGATATGTTCGATAACAAGGTCCATAAAGACTTGCAAGATCGGACAAAGAAGTTCAAGCGGTTCGTTGTAACCACGGCGGTTGCCGGCGCACCCGTGCACGAGGACTTTTTGGCTTCCGTAAAAGAATACTGTAAGCTGCAAAAAGCAATGCTTATGGTTATTCCTGCCAATTACGCCTTGCACGAAATTGACCCTAAGCTCGCGTTTGATGATGGCGTCAGTATCGTGTTCCGTACCGTAAAGCTCAACTCTAATATCTCAATTGACCCTATCAAGATTGACCCTAAGCAGGTTGACCCCGCAGTTGGACTAGACGCCCTTGGCAAGACCGAAGGGACCGTGATCATCGGAAGCCCAAAGCAGCGGCGCATCCCCATAGCCAACTCGAACGAAAAGCTTGCTAGGATTATCCAGGCTACGGGAGCCATTACCCGCCCTCGATATGTGCCGGCAGACGGTATGCCAAAGCGGCGCGATCGGCTTGCGGAAGAGCACCATGTAATGGGCGCGGTCGTTATTGAGATTGTAGACGATAAGCTTTATCATTTCAGAATCGTTCAAATGCGGCGCGATGGCTCTTTTAACGACCTGTTTTATAACTTTAGCAAAAAGGGCAAGAGCTTTGTTGGATGCGAAGCTATTACTCAGGGCGATTATCACACAACAGAAACCGACCCAGCCGTAGACGCTGCGGTAGATGAAATGTGTAAGCTCGGTAAGCCTAAATACCGAATCTTTCATGACTTTTTTAGTGGAATTTCCATTAACCACCATGAAATGAAAAATAAGGTGCTAAGGGCAAGGCTTGCAATGGAGGGTAAAATCTCTCTTGAAGCAGAGCTTTTGGCAAACAAGAGTGTTATTGAGGCTAAGCGCAAGCAAGGGACCGCAAAGCATCTTGTATTTGTAAAGTCTAACCACGACGAGTTCCTGGACCGGTACTTGGCGGCGGGTGAGTTTGACGACATCAATCGAATGATTTCTACCAAACTTCAGATTATTGCGATGCAGGGCAAGGACCCGTTTAAGGATGGGCTTATTGAGCTGTTCGGCCTTAAGGACGGCTCCGATATTATTTGGCTGGAAAGAGACCAGGACTTCCGGGTAGGCGGCATTGAGTGCGGCGCTCACGGAGACTTGGGTTCTAACGGAAGACGCAATCCGGGCTCAAAGGGTATGTATAAGGCTTACGGAAAGGTTAACTACGGGCATTGCCATTACGGAGAGATTTGGCATGGCGCTATGTCCGCAGGAACCTCGAGCTACATGAGGCTTGGGTATAACCGGGGCTCCAGCTCTTGGGATAATTCTCAAATCATTACGTACGCAGACGGTACGCGGCAGCTAATTAACGTAATTAACGGGAAGTGGAAGCTTGACTAAACTGTCCTCCGCAGAGTTGCGTGTTATCGTGGAAAAGCTCAAAGGCGACATGGAACACACAAAACTGTACCTAGACAAGCTAAGAGACGATAAGGCAAAGATGAGCCATTCTATGCTTTACTGTCTAGAAAACGTCGAGTACCTAAGAACCCACGTAGGTATAGTTAGAATTGACTATTTAAAGAAGCTAAAAGATCAGATTAACAGAATGAACGTTCTGATTAAAAACTCTGAATACGAGATCAAAAAATTTGAGATTTCTTTAGAGAATCAAGCAAAAAGCCTGGACCATACAGCAAAAGAGCTAGAGGCGGCTCTTCTGTACGAGTCTAACAAAATCGTACAGATTAGGAGAAAAAGGTAATGGCAAAAGAAGATCAAAAAGAAAAGATAGAAAACGAGCCGGACTACATCTATTGCCCGAGCGCGGACAATTCTATTTCAAAATTTATTGCTAAGCATCCTAACGGTGTCACTGACGAAAAAGCCGCTCAGGTTCTTTTGATGACCAAGGAAAAGTTTCAGAAATATTACGAAGAAGCTATCGAGATGCTAAGAAAAGACATGGGGATTAAAGAAGATTTAGATAATGAATAAAAAAATGGTGGTAGAAATTTACACAGATGGCTCCGCCACTACTAGCGACAAGCCCGGAGGATGGGCTTTCAGGGTAGTCGGTAACGGTACCGCCATCTATGAAAATTCCGGCCACATGGAGAAGGCGAGCAATAACGACGCCGAGCTGGAAGCGGCTCTCCAGGGTCTAGAGTACATAAAGACAAAGTACGACATTAATAAAAGAGACCCCAAAGAAGACGATATTTTGCTTATAAGCGACAGCCAGCTAGTTCTTGGCTGGGCCTCCGAAAGGTACAGAGGCAAGCAGCCTGAAAAAATTGACCGCATTAACAGGCTAAAAGAGCTTATAAAGGCGCTTAGCGCAAAGACTAAATGGGTAAAGGGCCACTCCGGCAACGTCCACAATACCCGGTGCGACAAGCTTGCTAAAAACGCCCGCAAGGGCGCTGCCCTCGGTTCGACTAGCTTAAACCCCAAGGATACTAAAATAGGCACCCGAAAAAAGGGCACGCTTTCTTTACTTTACAAGGGCACGGGCTTCGTGGTAGACTTAGAGGGTAAGGCGATAGAAGAATACGATAAAGATGTGCATGGGTATAGAGAGTTCTTTTTACAGGTAACGGCATATGAGTAAGCCTAAATTTTTAGCATTCGATACAGAAACGGGCGGCCTAGACCCGAATAAAAACCCTATTCTTACCGCCTACTTTGCTGTAATTAGCGAAGATTATACGGTTATTGACGAAATTGAGCTTTACATTAGGCCCTCCAGCCCTTTTGATCAGGTTGAAGATGGGGCTATGAAGGTCAATAAGATTAATCTGTCTCAGCACGTAGAGAGGCCGGACGCCCTAACCAGGGAACAGGCAAGTCAGGCGCTAATTTCCTTTTTAAAGAAGCACAAGGCTATAAAAGGCAAGGGCAAGATGCGCCCGATGGGGTATAACATCTATTTTGACTTGGGCATGATCTGGGCTCAACTTTTAAATAGGGCTGAGTGGGAAAACTACGTAAGCTATGCTAATATGGACGTCAAAATGATTGTTGACTTTTATAAAGATATTAACTGGCTTCCTCCCGAGCTTGGTAAGCTGGAGTCTATGGTAAAGCATTTTTCTGTCCCGCAAATTGGCGCTCACAACGCTAAAAACGATACCATTATGATGATTGATGTGTATAGAAATTTAATGGAAATGGCGTCAAATCAAGGCGGCAACGGCCTTAACGTAGACATTTTGCAGCTTTTGGAGAAATAATGGAAGCAAGTCCGCATACCCACGTAGAGAGCCCTATTACGGGAAGCTCTGTGGATACTATGATAGCTAGAGCTATTAAGCTTGGCCGTACCCATTTTTCGTACACCGACCCTTCCTATTTGTCTAGCGCCTACTCTGCATATGAGAAGGCTAAAAAGAAGGGGATGAAGTACATTCCCGGAATAGAGATATTTTTTAAAGACCTCGAGTGCCCTATCGTCAGCGGCACCAAATCAAGCAAGGCTAAGTTTTTTAAGCTAACCCTTCACGCAACCGATCAGGAAGCGTACCAAAAGCTGTGTGAGATTTCTTCGCGTGAGCGAAGCGCCAAGACCGTTTCCTATGGCAGCGAGTTCCCTTTGTGGACCTGGAAAGACCTAGAAGAGATTTCTAGGTATAAGGTTACGGCGGTATCTAGCGACGCTAACGATATTGCGCTAAAACATTTATTTACGGGTAGGCCGGACCTTTCCGAAAAAGTTGTCCTAAAGCTAAAAGAGCTTTTTGGAAACAGATACTACCTAACAGTAACCGGGATTAAAATGGACCGGACCTGGGAGTCTTTTGTCAAAATTAACTTTACGGACGGCTCTTCTTCTGTAGTTAGATCGACTGATAGGGTTAGGACCAAGGAGCTAAGGCTGGGGGTAAGAGCTTCCGAGCTTGTTGAAAAAACAAAATTTACCTTTATCGAATCTATAATTCAGTCCGGTAGGTTTATTCCTATCTATAAGCCTATTCAAAGCTCGGAGCTTAAGGAAGGCTATTTAAAGCTACCCGAAGACCCGCAAGAAAAAGCAAACCGGCTTGCGTATGCCCTAGCCATGCGCCACGGAATTAAGGTTCTTTACTCTGATTACGCTTATTATGCCGAACCAGAAGACAAAACGGTTCAGGATGTTCGGCTATCTCAAGACGGCATTAAAGAGTATGCAAAGCGGCATATGCAGTCCAAGGAAGAGGCGCTGGCGTACCTGACAGAAACCCTAAAACTAAGCAAGGAGCAAGCGGCTCAGGTACTAAAGAACAACTCTGAGTGGGCCTCTTTATTTGACGGTTTTGAGCTAAATTACGACTACAGCATCCCCGAAGTCGAGGGAGGGCAAGACCCGGCAAGGCTTGCAATGGACATTATCAAGCAAACCGGTCGCATGAAGTGGGACAACCCTACCTACGTAGAGCGATTAAAGTACGAGTTTCAGGTACTCGCAAACAACGGCAAGGTTAATCTTTTGCCGTATTTTTTTCCGATTAGGGATGTTTTGAATTACTATATCGAGAACCACCAGCTTACTGGCCCCGCCCGAGGTTCGGCGGCGGGCTCTCTTTTGCTGTATTTAATGGGGATTACTCAAGTTGACCCTATTAAGTACGGGCTTAGTTTTGAGCGATTCTTATCCCTTGACCGTATCTTAAGCGGAAGCTTCCCGGACGTAGATAGCGACTTGGTTAGCCGCGACCTTCTGGTAGGTGAGGACGCGCAATCAGGCTATTTGTACGGAAGGTGGGGCAATAAAGCTGCGCAAATTTCTACGCGGACCATGCTTAGGCTTAAGTCTGCAATCAAAGACGTAAACCGATACGTAAACGGCTCTATCGAGCCCGAGATTGAAAAGCTTTCTAAGTCCCTTCCTCCCGCTCCTCAGGGCATTAGCGACTTGGACTTTGTGTTTGGGTTTGAAGACGATGACGGCAACCATCAGATGGGCCTTATTGAGATCAATAGCGATCTAAAGAACTATGCCGAGTCAAGGCCGGTAGAATGGGACTTAGTTAAAAGGTGTCTCGGCATCTCAAGACAGCACTCAAAGCACGCCTCGGCTTTTGTTATTGCAAACAAGCCAGTTTCAAGTATTGTCCCCATGCACGGCAGTATTACTCAGTATGAGGCGAAGGCCGTTGAAAAAGTAAAGCTTATCAAATACGACTTCCTGGTAGTTAAGCAGCTTGAGGATATACAAAAATGTATCGAGCTTATTAACAAAAAAGACGGCGTTTCTTTGCCTACCGGACGCTTTATGCTAAACGGCAAGGAGACCTACATTTGGGACCTGCCAGAAGATCAAAACGTCTACACGTCTATCTGGGAAGGCGATACGGAAACGCTATTTCAAATCAACACCCGGAGCATGGTGCCATTTGTTCAGCAAATCTTGCCAAAATCAATCTCCGACTTATCTGATATTTTGGCGCTAGTCCGACCCGGCCCGCTAGATTTCGTAGACGAAGCCACGGGGCTAAACATGGCCGAAGAATATATCCAAAGAAGGTTTGGCAATAGCAAATCTAGCATCCCAGAACTTGCTGAGCTGCTGCCGGAAACCTTTGGAGTAATGGTCTACCAAGAGCAGGTTTCTAAGGTCTCAAGAATTCTAGGCGACATGAAGCCTGGAGATGCGGAAGAGCTGCGTCGCGTATTCTCAAAGAAAGATAAGAAGAAATCGCTAGAAATGAAGCCTCTATTTATGAAGGGGGCAGTTGAAAAGCTCGGAGAGCAAAAGGCCGAAGTTATTTGGTCTCAAATGGAGACCTTTTCTCGGTACGGATTTAATAAGTCCCACTCCGTTTCTTACGCAATGATTACCTATGCCTGTATGTATCTAAAGCACTACTTTAATCTAGAGTGGTGGACGGCGGTACTTTCAAACGCGGACGAAGAAGAAATTACAAACGTACTATATCGACACGTAAAAGACATTCTTGCTCCTCCAGACATTAATCTGTCTACCGATGAGATGGTCATTGACTATAGTACCGGAAAGATTCGAGCAAAGCTCACCGTTCTTAAGGGGCTTGGTGACTCTGCGGTCCAACCTATCGTAAGCGGAAGGCCCTACAAAGACATCAAAGACTTCGTTAAAAAGAGGGTTTGTGGGCCATCTCTTACCAAAAAGCTAATTCACGTTGGGGTTATGGACAGCCTGTTTCCCGCCAGCTTTGACCTGCTAACCAAAATGCAGGTATATGAAGACGTGGTTAAGCTTGTTGAGCACGAAGATAAGCTTGCGAAAGGGGTTAAGGCTAAAGCGCCCAAAAAGGGGTCGATTGACCCGGAGTATTTGGGCCTTCACCCTATAGCCGATTTTGCCATTAGAAAGTCCATCTTTCCGACCATGCCGGTGTCCCTATTTGACATTATGATTAAGCACTCAAGAAAGATGCAGGAGGGAAGCGAGTCTAAACCTATGGTAAGCGGCTCTCGGGGCGAGCCGGTAAGGTTTTTTGGGGGTGCCGCAGCCCGCGCCATGGACTCCCTTGAAGTTGAAAGGGACTATAAGTATTGCTCTGCCGGGGTAGTCCTTAAAATGGAAGAATTTAACTATTCAAAAAATACCAAAAAGGCATTAAAAATGGTTATAGACTGCGACGGCTATATAACGGAGCGCGTGCTTTGGCCTGACTATGACACAGGTAAGCTTGAATACCCCAAAGACCTCCAAAAGGGCTCTATTATAATCCTGTTTATGACCCGGCGTCCAGGAAAAGATACGTCAAAAATAGACGAAATTTTTGTTGAATATACCCCTTTACAGGTAAAGTGATTTAAGGTATAGTTTTATATATGAAGGCTTTTATCGCATTTGCAGTAGCAATCCTAATTGTGGCGGTTACGCCAAGGCATTTAGCTAAAGCCCAAAACAGTAAGCCTATTGTGGTTGCCGTAATTGACACCGGATACACCTTTAACAGCGCTCCGATAAACCTTTGCGATCAAGGGCACGCGGACGTTACGACAAAATTTTCCTTTAGACGGGTTCCTGGCGACGATAACGGTCACGGCACAAACATTGCGCACATTATTTCTGACAGGTTAATTGGCCATGAGTCTAAGTATTGTATTGTAATTATAAAATACTGGGATACGGAAATCTCTGCGGAAGCGGCGGTTAAGAATACGGCCAAAGCAATTCGGCTTGCTACTGAGATGGGCGTTGATTTTATTAACTACAGCTCTTTTGGAAGCCTTCCTAACGAAGAGGAAAGACTTGCTGTGGTTGAGGCCCTAGAAAAAGGGGTTAAGATTGTAACCGCAGCCGGGAATAACAGTAAAAAGATTGTGCAAAAAACCGTTACTAACGACACTGAAAGCACTAACATTTTCCCGGCGGGGTATGACCCTAGGATTGTAGTCGTAGGAAACCTCGATACTCACGGGCATCAAGCCCCTACCTCAAATTATGGTGATAGAGTAAACTACTGGGAAGTCGGCACCAACGTTTATGCTGGTGGCCACAGAATGACAGGAACCAGTCAGGCTACTGCGGTGCATACCGCAAAAATGGTACTAGAAGAAATAAATAGGAGAAAATAAAAATGCTAAGCGCTATTATGGAAGAAATTAAAAAACTAAGGGCAAAAGCTGGTGCAGACGTGCTCACAGCCAACAATATGGCCCAAAATCACATGGCCCGCAAGCGTACCGCCCAGCTAAGGCTCCCCGACCTAGTTCGGGATTACCGGACGGCGCTTTCTAGCCACATTCTCCCCATTATTGTGACCGGAAGTGAAGCCTCTCAGTTTGCGGCTACGGCGAAAGAAAAGACCGGGACCGCAGCGGTAGATGGCGAAGCTGTATACGCAGAAATCCTCTCCCGGCTTCCAAAAGAAGTTATCGGAATGGCCCCAAAGAACGTGTCGGAGCTAATCTCTCGGCACTTTTCGGATATCGCAGGGGAGTCAGGTATTCTGTCATACCCGGCCATTAACCACAAGAGCAGCAAGGGCTTTGTTGTCAATAACACCTCTGATCTTGAGAAGTTTGTAAAGAAAACAATCAATTCCTCTTTGGGGGTTGAGATTTCACCGATTTTTAGCCTAAGGGCTATCGCAGAACAGGCTCTTGAGGCAGAATTTTCTGGTAACCTTTTCCCTGTCCTTGTCGTAGTAAAGGACGAGTCGCTGGTTGACAGCCTAGTCTCTGCCTACTCAAAACTTTCTGGAGCGTCTTTCCTCTTGACGGCGGGCGACGTTTCAGCTAACCTCAATTCGGAAGTATTAGCTAAAACAAGCGAAACTGATGAAGAACAGGTACTAAAAGCACTAACTAAAGTCAAAAACAAAATGAAAAAACTATAAGGAGAACAAAATGAAAATTGGTAAAGCACGATTTGGAAAAACAGGCTCTAAAAAATACTTTAAACTAACTGACGGGGACAGCGTATTCCGCATTCTCCCGCCTCTCGGTGAGTTGGCCGACGATGGCGTTTGGACCCGTCATTATAAGGTTCACTATGGATATAAGAACTCAGAAGGAAAGATTCGTCCTTTCCTAAGCTCTGAAGTTAAAAACTATAAGACAAAGATGATTGAAGTTGGCGACGCCGCCAAGGACCGTATTGAGCAGGTCAAGGCCCGACTTGAAGAGGCTAAGGAAAAGGGCGACGCCGCAACCTCTAAAAAGCTTGTCGAGCTTCTAAAGACCTACAACCTTGACTCTAAGTGGTACATGAACGCCATGAACCTCGAGGGTGAGATTGGCCTTCTTAAGGTCCCGCACAAGGCGAAGCAGCAGCTCGAGCAAGAAATCGAGCGGCTCGCCTCCGAAGGTGTTGACGCCCTTGGAGTAGAAAACGCCCGGTACTTCGTATTCCGCCGTACAGGCGAGGGGTTTAACACCCAGTACCAAGTGTTTGTCCATAAGGAAAAAATCCAGGTGGATGGCATTGGCACCGTAGAAAAAGAAAAGGCTCACACCCTTACCGAAGACGTTATCGCTCGTCTTGAGCGAGAAACCTTTAACTTGGACAAGCTCTTTAAGGCCCCTACCTCTGAAGAGATTGCCCGAATTGTTAAGGAAGGCGTTTCCGCCGTAGACGAAATCTTGGGCGTTAGCCGAGAAGGAACCGGAGAAACCGAAGAAGGGACAGCTTCAGATGAAGAAGTTGAATCACTTCTCGAGCAATCTGTGCCGGCTCCTCAACAGGCAAAGATTGTCCCTGTTTCGGCGGCGTCTGCGCCAGCCCCGGCTCCAGCACAGTCTACCGGTGGAGTTAAGGTTGGCAAGGCTTCCACCGCAACTACGGCAAAGGCCGTGTCTGAGTCTCCGGTGGCCGCGAGCAACCAAAGTCCAGAAGATTTTCTAAAGTCGATTGGATTGGGCTGATAGATGAGCGACAATAGGCTCCCAGCAAATTCGTTTAATGACGGGCTGGCCCTTGAACTTCCTGAGTTCAGGGGCCTCCCCTCAGTTAGACTGGATGTTTCGGCTCTTAAAGAAGCTGAAAGAAGGGCCGTTGAAGCTAAGGACGTTAGTCCGTCTACTTACGCTGATCTAGAGCACTGTTTTAATGAGGCGTACCGAGAACTAAAGCGCCATCTTGCGACGGTCGGATACCAGCTACTGAAGGTAGAAAACGAGTACGAAAAATCAAAGTCCATAGCTTTGATTGATAAGTACCCGGAGTTTATGAAGGATAGGCCCGCTAGAATGGACACAGCGGAATACCGAAAGGCGTTCCTAACGCAGGACGCCGATACCCAAGAAGCTAAAGACAGGCTAGATAGCCTCAAGGCCCTAGAGATGTTTTTGGATGGCCGGGTTAAGGTAATGGAAAACGTCTGCAGATATATGCGCAAGCGTATGGACCTAATTATTCGGTCTGGCGTGCCAACAAATATGTATATAACCGGAGGAAAGAAATGAGTAACAAGTGGAAGAAACAGCTAGAAGCATATGAAGATGCCGTAAAATACGATTACGACTCTTTTGCATCCGAAAACTGCCTCTATACCCCTAGCCCTTACTTTAATTGGATTTTTGCTAACAAATCAAACGGAATTCCTAAAAACAGCTCTGTTTTGTTCTTTTCCGAGCCAAAGGCCGGTAAGTCCCTGTCTATCTACGCAATTATCGCGGAAATGCAAAAGCGCGACCCAGAGGGTATTGCTATCTACTTTAACACGGAGCTTCGGGGCCAGCTTCAGCACGGCGTCTTTTCGTCTTTAGATAAAGACCGTATGTTTATTTACGATACGAATGACCCCGTAGAGATTTTTGATCGTATCGAAAACGATATTAAGGCCCTCGTCCAAGACGGTATGCCGCTTCGTATTATCGCAATCGACTCCCTAACAAACATTATGGGGATTAAGAGAGGGGCTACGGACTCTGTTGCAAACCACCTCATGGGGGACCAGGCCCTTACGCTGCAGGTGGGGCTAAGTAAGCTTGTCCCTTTCTGTAAGCGAAATGGCATCCTTCTTATCGGTACCAGCCAAATGCGGGCAAACCTTGACGCCGGCAGCTACGGCCCAAAAGAAAAGATGGCGGCTCAATGGGCCACAAAGCACGCCTTTGAATACTTTGTTAGCCTTAAGAAGGCTGGAGCGGCTGAAGATAAGGTTGATATTGAAGGCAAAACCTTTGAAGAAGAAGAGATGAAGGACGCACGCGGCAATAAGCTTCTTAACGGGCACAAGGTCTACGTTAAAATGGAGGCTTCTTCAATTGGACAGGCCGGGCGGGCAGGGGTATTTACTCTGTCTTACAGCGAAGGCATTGTCAACCAACACGAGGAGCTTTTTTGGTTAGGCAAAAATTTGGGGGTTATCACAACCCCAAACAACCGTACATACAACTTTGAAGGTAAGAGCTTTAACGGCAAAAAGGAATGCGCCCTTGCTATTAGGGACAATCCCGATCTCGCTGAAGCGGTATTGGCAGCAATTAAAAAGCTAGACGAGTAAGCGGTAGGAGTAGACATGGAAAAGATTTATCGGCCCATGCCGACCAAACGGGTCGAGCGTGTGGTAGGGGACGCATTGTCCAGCAAAAGGTCCGTAGCTGTCTCTATTGAGAAGCTAGACTTTAAACATCGAATCAATCACAAAGACGAGTTTGAGCTGTCTTATTTGCGGTGGCGCTACCTAATGAGGGCAAAGAACCCCAAGGCTGAGGTCATTAAGAAGTACGAAAAGGCGGCCTACTTTTGCGCCAGGAAGTCGTACGACCTAAACTATGCGATTTATAAAAGTTCCGGGATGGAGCTTGAAGATGTAAACAATATCGCGCTGGTATATCTGGTCAGCTACCTGGGCAGTATGAGTATTGAGTACACTCCCGCAGAAAAGAAGAAGTTTGTAAAGCATTTTAAGGAAGTGCACGGAAAAAAGCCGACCATTGAAGAAATTAGACGAAAAGACCTTTCTAAAATGATTTGCTTTGTCCAGCAACGGTTTATTGACTTAATCAGGGTTTGCCGACAAAAGAACAAGAACGTAACCGGCGAAAAGACCTTAAAAGGGGTTTTTGTGCTCGAGGGCGTGGAGCGGGACGTGTCAGACTGGGCAATCCTAGACTCTCCCGCTACCTTTGGCTTTAGAAAGCTTACGACCGAAGAGACTAGAGAACTAAAAAACTCTACAAAAAACAAGCGGATACCTCAAGGAAGGTTCGTTATTGACGGAAAAGTTTACAGAAACGCCACCCATACGTTTTCTTCCGTTAACGTAGACGATTACGAAAGTAACTACGATTCTATTGTATTTTTAGATCAAGACCCTGAAGACTTTGATATTTCACAAAATCAAAAGCTTAAAAACCGTTTTAGGATGGAAAGGTTGCTTGACGTATACAAAAAAGCGTCCCCTCAAAAGAAGGCCCGGATGCTACAAAGAATTGTATACTTTTTGGGTAAAAACCCGGAAATGAAAAACGAACTTTCCCTTGCAAAACGGCTGCTCGATAAGGTAAAGTTAGAGCATGGACGGTAATGCCGAGCGCCCAACAATCAATGATCTGATTAGGAGCAATCACGCTGAGTTTGCCTCCGAAAAGGATACTATTGGCGTAAGGTCGGCTGCTTTTGCCCAGCTTTTCTCTAATTTTGTAAAGTGGGGGTATTCGGATAAGGACGTTACCGACAGCGTTGTCTCTAGAATCGCGTCTTTTTGGTACCCGGACAAGGCCCTGAAGATTAACGGGCACAAAAAGCGAGCCTGGATAAAGCACGTCGATAGGCACCTGGAGCTTGCAAGGAATACGTACTTAAGGCAGCACTATAACGAAGAAAGCGACGTCTTGGAAGAAATCCCTTTGCCTAAATCAAACCCTGCTCCGGCCCCTAAGCCGGAGGGTCTAGGGCCGAAGGCTGACCAGGCAAAACCTCAACAAACACGAGAGCCTGAAGAGGCTCTTGATACCATAGAGGACGGTGATTTTTCTAGGATTAGCAAGAATATTGACCCATCTATTTTTGGTAATATAGAAGCCCCAAGCTTTGCGGCGGATAATGACTTCTGTGACCTGCTAGGTATCCCAAAGGAGCACAGGGATGAGTGATTCAGTAAAAAACTTTCAACAAGAGCAAAAAAGAGTTAACGAGCTTCTTTTAAAGAAAAAAGAAATTGAAGAAGCTAGAATTAACTACCAGCACGACCTTGTAATTAACGCCAAGAAGAAAAGCTTAGACTTTAAAAAGCTAAGCGTAGATAGCTTTAACGAAGAAGATGTCACCAATATCGTCAGGGAAAACGACGACTACATGGAAGCTGCTAAAGACGGCATCTGCTTTATTATGGATGAGTTTAAGAATGCGGTGCCCTACTTTAGAAGCAACCTAATCCTTATTGGCGCAAATACCGGAGAAGGTAAGTCTACTACTTCAGCAAATATTATCTATAAAACTCTTCAGCAAGGAAGAAAAGTCCTAGCTATTACAAACGAAGAAAAATCTTCCGACGTCTATAACCGGATTACCTGCTTAAAGAATGAGTGGATTTATACAAACCATGATAAATTTACCCCGGACCAAAAAGAGGTTTTTAGAAAGAATATTCCGCTACTAAGCAAGGGCCTTATTGTAATCGACAATAACTATAAGGGCCTTACCGGGGTCACCACGACGCTCGAGGGCTTTATTGGCTTTATGGAAAGCCTTCTAACTAGCGAGACCAAGTTTGGCGCGATCGTGGTTGACTATATTCAAAACATCTCCAGAAGCATTGAAAACCCACGGCTTCAAAAATGGGAAATCTTGGCACGGGTGGCTGAGTTTCTAAACGACTTTAAGAATAAATACCCTGCCCCCATTATTATCCTTGCCCAGCTACACAACTCGAAGTCAAACGAAGAGAAAAGCTTTGAAGAAAGGCTTAAGGGTTTCAGGGGAATGCTTGAAGTGGTAACCTGCGCAATCGAGGTTAGGGCGGATAGAAAGAATTTAAGGACCGAATGGATTATCCATAAAAACCGCTGGTTCTCTGAGCTAAACGGTCAGGGTCTTATGACCGGGTGGTATAAAGGTCGATATGTGTCACTAAACAACCCAAGCTATATGGTTTGGGCTAAACAAAAACAGGCCGAAAGGGCTCAGAGAGAAAGAGAGAAAATCAATGCAAGAGTCTCAGGAACAAGTCCAGGAACAGGGTCAAGTACCGCAAGCTCAGGCGCAGGAAGCCCAGGCGGAACAGGTTGAAGAAGATACTTCCCTACTAAATAGCCGGGAACGAGAAGAAATCCGCTTGCTTAGCAAGATGTTTTTTGGGTCTAGCTCTAAGTGGCAAAAGCTTACTACTAAGGGCGCGTCAGTTCAAAAGGTTGATGCAGAAGGCAAGCCGGTTCGAGGGCAGTACGAAGTTCGATATTCCAGCGAGCGCGGACTATTGAGCCAGCTACGAAACGTAAAGGCTCAGATGGACGCCGAGCAGGAGCAGCGACGCCTGGCTCGAGAGGCGGCTAAGGCTGCAGAGGTCGCTTCGGGCTCCGCTGAATGATTAAACAAGATGCTCAAGTCTTATTGGATACCCTATTTAGGGAAGGGGAGGAAGTTTGTGTTAGCCACGACGAGTTTGGCTATCACAGCCTCCCCCTTGAGCATCTTTCTTATGAAACCATAGAGCTTATTCCCCCTAGCACAAATCAAGACCCTAAGATAATCCCTACGTCGGACATTAAGCTTATCGCGCTAAACCCCACAAAAGGGTTTCGTAGAGATGAAAACGTTACGGCGTTTAGGAACTTTCTTATTGAAATGGACGACCTCCCGCTACCCGAGCAGTTGCGGTATGCGGAAGAGCTTGGCCTCCCTTACTCTTTGTGCGTCTTTTCTGGAGGCAAAAGTTTGCACTTTGCCGTCTGCCTGGAGGACGGGCTCCCTAGCTACGAAATCTATTATTTTATAGCTAATTGGATTTTAAACATAATGGCGAAAGCCGATCAAAAGACAAAAAACCCTACGCGATCGATTCGTTTTCCGGGCGCAATCAGAAACGGAAAAGAACAAAAACTTGTAAAGCACGCGCCCAGGATTACCTATGGGCAGCTTTCGGCATGGCTTTCTAAGTATGAGGGGTTAAAGCCTTCGGGATTTTTTAACGGCGGCAAAGCTGAAAAGGGGACCGGTGTCCCTGCTCAAAATAAAGAAAAACTTATCCCCGGCTGGGTATGGTCAAAGCTGTCAAATGGCGTTGAAAACCTATCGGGAAGAAATAACGAGTGGTTTAAAATAGCTAGCGAATTCGGTAAGTTAGGCTATGAAGAAGAAGAAACTATCGAAATACTTGACTCTTACTTTGTTTCTCAGTATGATTTTAAAAGACGGGAGTGGATTACTGCCGTTAAGAGTGGTACAAAAAACGGAAGAAACAAAGGGAACTTCTAATGGGTCAGTGCGCTAGCTGCAACTCAAAAACTAAACCGGTTGGCGGAAAAACCGGCCTGTGTAACGCTTGCTGGCAAAAAAATAAACACGATAAGGCTGTCTCTGTTGAATGTCACTTCTGTAAAAAAAATAAAAAGCCGAAGGTTGTAAGCCCCCCGACGTGCCACGCTTGCTACGTAAAAAATAACAAAGAATCCTACAAAAAAAAGTTAAAGTCTAATCTAAAATACGTAAAAAAACTAACTACCCTCTTCAATTCTGCAATAAGAAATGCGGAAAAAAGAGGACTACAATGGAGAATTACAAGGGATCAATTTGAGAAATTAAGAGAAAAACCGTGCTTTTATTGCGGCGGCTCTTTGCCAGAAACCGGTCACGGGCTAGATAGAATATCAAATGATAAAAAAATAGGGTATGTCATTGAAAACGTAGTGCCGTGTTGCGGCAACTGCAATATGATTAGGGCTAATAAGCTTTCCGTATCTGAGATGGCAGCCGCAATGCACGCGGTCAAAGAACAAAAAAATATAGCTTTTGAAAATCTCCATACTTCCAACTACCACATTGAAACAAGAACCATTTTTATTTTCGGAGAAATTAACGAAGAGCTTTCTAGCAATGTAGCTAAAGCAATGGACATTATGGAAAACATAAATTCTTTTGCTCCTGTAAAAATCAAGGTTATGAGCGAAGGAGGTAACTGGACGGACGGGCTTGGAATTTACGACAGGCTTAGGTCCAGCCCATGCCCTATACATATGATCGGGCTGGGTATGGTCGCAAGTACCGCTACGGCAATCTTTCAGGCCGGGGATTTGCGAGAGATTATGCCTAATTCAGTTTTTCTTTTACATGACGGTACCGAAGGTTTTGAAGGGGAGGCAAAATCTTTTGAGTCTTGGGCAGAATTTTCAAAAAAGAGTAGGCAGACCCTATATCAAATATATTCGGAAAAATCCTTAAAGCCCGCCTCTTTTTGGCAATCTTTGTGCCTTAAAGACTCTATACTTTCGGCAAATCAAGTGGTTGATTTTGGATTGGCAGATAAGATTATAGAGCCCCCAAAGAAGGTCGTTGGAAGCGGAAATGAAAAAGAAGAAAGCTAAAAAACTAAAGCTCAGAATTCCCGTAGCCCCACCGCAGAGTAGGCACAAAACCGTTAAGGACTACGATAGAAAAAGGGAAAAAAGAGAGCTAAAAAACACGGCTGCGGAGGAAGTATGACTGAAGAAAATAAAATCCCCGAGTTTACCGAATGGGAAACGAAATATAGGGTTGACCATCACCTTTTATTTGAATTTAAGCAAATTGTAGGGCAAATCCCTGCCATTAAAGAATTTCTTTATATTGAGGGGCCCGACGCCTATTTTATCAATCCCAGCCGAGACGGCTTTGCGAGATACCGAAAGCCATCCTTTGGCCTAGACAACGACCGCGCTGAGCTTACCGTTAAATTTAAACCTAAAGACGCTAAGAATAACATCATCCGAAAAGAGATTAACGTTCGCGTTGACGGTACGCCCGAAAACACAGTAAAAGAACTTATTCAATCTATGGGGTATGACTTTAACTTTAGCATTTATAAGTCGTGCCAAATTTATAAATTTGTTGATGCGACTTTAGTTTTCTATACGGTCTACGACACAACCGACGGCAGACCTAAAAATCAAGACAGCTTTGTTGAGATTGAGGTTGATGAAGAGGCAATTAAAGAAATGACAGAAGACCAGGCTTGGTCTATAATTTCTAAGTACGAAAAAATTCTAGAGCCTGTCGGAATTACGCCTCAGAAACGACTTAAAAAGTCTTTGTTTGAAATGTATAAGCGATAACAGCAAAGAGGCAGCAATGGACGTAAAGTTTGACTTCTCTTGGGGAAATACTTTTGGTATTAGAGAGTGGCTCGTAAACAACTACCCGTCTTTAGAGTTAAAAACTTTGCCTATCAACGATTTTGGGTATCCTCCTCACGAAGGCAACCTTACCTTAATTGATAAATTAAAAAATTTAACAAAAACTCTAACCGGGAACGACTATCGGTATGTCTTAATTACAAACGGATGTACCCACGCTATTCATGCCTATATTCACGCAAAAAAGGGCGAGGATAAGGACGCGCTGGCGTGCCGAAAGACTTATTTTGCGTTTTATAAGGGCATAGCGGACGTTAACGGCCTTATTTTTAGCCCCGGAACCCTGGGGCACAGCTCGAGAAGCATTCAGGTCGTGGACTCCCCAGGAAACCCCTTAGGGGAGACCGGGGGGCTCTTTGGCAGCGCCCTATGGGACGGGGCGTACCACAGCCCCACCTACGGCGTACGGATTGGCTTTACAAAGAATTTAAACACCCCTCAGCCGGACCATGAAGCGTTTGCGGGGAGCTTTGGTAAGTTTAGCGGAATAAACGGCATTAGGATTGGGTGGCTTGCGACAAACGACCTGGCCATTTACGAGCCGGCGTTTCATTACGTAACCCACACCGCTTGCGGGGTGTCATCCCCCTCTCAGTGGCTTGCTGAGCGATTTTTGGATAAAGTTGACCTAAGCGCCTTCTGGAAAGGAAGCCAAGGGATTATTGATTCAAACAAAACTGAAATCGAAAAGCTTTTGTATCTTTTTGGAAATCAGGACCTTTCTAATCTAGGTATGTTTGCTCTATTTGAAACAGATAGTAAGCTAAACAAACTATTTAAAAAGGCAGAGGTTTTGTTTGCGGACGGGGCTTCGGTAGGTGCTCCGGGGCACGTTAGAATTAACCTAGCGCATACAAACGAGATGACTCGGTTAATGGTAAAAAACATATTAAAAATTGATAAAAGATAAAAGATTAGTGATACAGTAATAGCGTGAGGTTGCGCAAAAGCGCTGGGGCTATCCCACCTTCACAAAGGTTTGGTTGAGAGCCCTAGCGCCGATAGGAAAGGGTTATAAAGTTAGGGGGTCGCGCCCCTAAGCTCAATATACCACCCCGTAGGAGCCGGGGGAGTACGGCCCACTTTTTATGACCGTAACCCGTCTAGACAGAAGAAAATACTCAAAATACAAAAAGAAGTTTGAGAGTATGTCACACATAGACTTGCTTCAAGAATACGCGGTCATTATAGGAAAAAGAGCTACCGAGGAAGAAGTAAATCCCGAGCTTGCTTACCACCTGTTTAATACCCTAGCTAACCTAAAAGGCTCGACGGACGAGATGAAGGCGCTGGCTATCAGGTATCGAAATTTTTACGAACAGCAACTGGATACGTAAGGGCATCCGAGGGCTTTGAGTCGAGTTAAATTAAGCTTTGCTTTAAATTTAATTGAACGTACGCATTAAGCGGCAAAGCTAAACAAGAAAAGCCTATTAGCTAAGAAGAGCCTGAATCTGTTCCTGCGTGAGGCCGCTTGCCGTTGCTAGCGCCTGAATTGCGGCAGTTTTAGCTGCTGCTTTTTCTGCAAGGCGTTGCTCGTGCGGCTTGTATGAAGCGCACATGGCATGGGCCTGGTCGTCCATTGCCGCCCATTCGGCTTCGATAGCTTCTAAAATTTCTTGGCTTGGTTTTTCCAAAAAGTGTAGTTTAAGTGAAGAATCGGCAGAGCTACCGCAATAGTGTTCGCCGGCGGTTACCTTAACCCATGCAGCAAAAGCCTCTAGGTCTACTGAGTGGGTTTTCCAGGCTAGTTCTGTTGTGTGTTTAACCATATCTATATTTCCTAATTAAATTGCTCTTTTTAAGTTTCTTCTACTGTAAGAACAGAGCCAGCCTGATCGTTGTACCCGGTCCCGCCGCCGACTCTCCAGTACACGTCGATCTTGTGGGTTCCGGCAGGGAGGTAGATCAAGCAGGAATTTGAAACACTGAAGTAGTTATTTGATCTACTCCATGCGGGATGGCCTACCTGTTGGCCGTTCACATAAAAACTCAAAAAGGTGTCGTTAAGCCCCGTGTTATACATTGTTGATTGAGTGAATAGGCTAAACATTGCACCTTTCGACTTAACGGTGACGCTCATATCGGGCATAGGCACGAATGAGGTAGAGGTCGTACTGACATATTGCCTACTAACTGCTTGCGCCCAAACCTTGCTCGGGTCTTCTGATTTAACTGGGCTTAGTTTGCGACTGTCAGAAATAGAGCAACTGCCGACAGGAAGAGTGTTTTGGGCGCTTCCTGGAGCATTGATCTTTACTGCATGAATTGGCGTGATAATGTCCAGCACGTCGATATTCATATCAGGCGAAGGAGTATTGCTGAATATTCGTACTGTATGTACGCCAAGCGTTAACCCGGACACTGTAATCCCAGCGCCGTATGCCGTTCCGCCAGAACCACTTAGCGTCCCAGTAGCAGCGGTAAAGACTAAGCTTCCGCCGGAGTCATAAACTCCGGTTGTGAAAGATGAAAGGTTTGTAGACCCATCTACATATATCTTAATATCGTGCGGGCTGGGGTAAGAATAAAATCTGTACTCGAAGCCAGTGCCAAAGAACGTGTAATCGGAATAGGCCCCTGACGTAGAGGTGTTCATTTGAAAACCAGAACCAAACCCCAAGTCAATTCCAGGGGTGGCCCACACTCCTCCCGCCTTTGTCGCCTCTCTTGTTGCCACAGCCTTTCTCAAGACCCCGGTCGCCAAATACTGGTTCCCAGTGGTGCTGTTGGCCACATAATCCGCCATGACACTGTAATCAGCAAGCTCAACCGCCCCAGCGGGAAGCGTTGGCTTCTTAGGTTGATATGTTGCGAATTTGCCAAAAGTTACCGACGCGTAAGAAACCCCAGAGCGAGCAATGCGAACAACGTGTGACCCATATGGGAGGCCGGAAACCAGCTTGGTCATTCGTGTGCCGGCAGGTTGCGCACTGATTGACCCCACGCTCGTTCCATCGACCTGAACATCGTAAGTATCGATCGTACCGCCTTGATAAACCGCTTCAACATCAAGCCCTGTGCCTACAAAGGTCAATGTGATAAGTGAGCCGCTGTTGAGCAGTAAGAATCCGCTGCTTTCTAGGACCTGATACCCAGTTAAAATTGTGGACCCGTCTTCAAGCGTAAATGCTCTATCGCTATACGAACCGGCGAGGGTACTAAAATCGTCGGTGCGCCCTGCTCCAAACTCGCGCCAACCATAGACACGAGCGATTTCTTCGTTGGTGTGATCTGCCGACCCAAGGTTTGCTTGAGCCGAATTTGCTTCGATTGCGGACTTGCCGATAGTTTCATCGCTTTTTAGATAAACTAGAGTACGATTGCCGCGAGTAGAAAGGGACATCTGGGATGCGCCGTCACGATAGATAGAGTCGTAAGTTCCACCATTGTACGCAGCGGAATATTGAGCAGCAAGGGTTG